>Ga0208011_1000292_pt1 | contig 20450 bp, 28 predicted proteins | sample 7_EtaG_FD_184080 | JGI IMG/M metagenome (GOLD analysis project Ga0208011, IMG submission 184080) | Marine viral communities from the Subarctic Pacific Ocean - 7_ETSP_OMZ_AT15161 metaG (SPAdes) (version 2) | ecosystem: Environmental > Aquatic > Marine > Oceanic | place: Pacific Ocean | collected...
AACACGGTGTAAAGCCACCGGAAAGAGCAAACCCAAGTGATGCAGGACTGGATTTATTTTTTAACCCAGAGATTGAGGGATTTTTCCCTCATAAGGAAGCTGACGCTATTGAAATTAAGCCTGGTGAGTGTGCAGTTCTACCCACGGGCTACCGATTCGGTGTACCTCATGGGTATATGCTTGAAATTAAAAACAGATCAGGAATAGCTGCGAAGCGGTCTTTGATTGTGGGTGCCTGTGTTGTGGATTCGGGATACGATGGGGAAGTGTTTGTAAACTTACACAACATTGGAACCAAAACACAAGTTATTGAACCACAAACCAAAATTGCTCAAGCTGTAATGACTCCGGTGGTTCATTTTCGTGCGCTTGAGACTGCTAGCGGAGATCTGTATGGGTGGTATCCAATTACCATTTCTGATCGTGGCGATGGCGCGTTGGGATCAACAGATAAGCAAGAAGAACAAAGTGTCTAGTTTAAAAAAGAAAATAAAACGGCGACAAGAGAAAGAAGCCAAAAAAGACCTACAGGAAAAGGTTGGGCTTTTTAGCAAGTTAGAGGACAAATGTTTGGTTTGCCAAAAGGACTTCGATAAAAAGAATAAAGAAATGGTAATGAGTTGGAGTGTTATTGTTAAAGAAGACAAAGTTCGATTGTATTGCCCAGAGTGTTGGGATCGCGCAAATAAATTAATAAAGGAAATAAAAGATGGATACACAAACTCAAAAGTTGATGTTTAGCTCAAAATCAAATGAATGGGGAACGCCACAAGATTTTTATAATAAGTTAAATAACAGATTTAAATTTACATTAGATCCCTGCTCAACACATGAAAATCATAAATGTGACAAATACTATACAATAGAAGATGATGGTTTATCTAAAAGTTGGCAAGACGAAACTGTATTTGTTAATCCCCCATATGGTGACATCGGAAAATGGGTTAAAAAAGCTTATAACGAATCAACACAAAATAATGCCGTTGTTGTAATGCTAATACCGGTAAGAACAGATACTAAATATTGGCACGATTATGTAATGAAAGGCGCAAGTCAAATTTATTTTGTTAAAGGGAGATTAAAATTTCAAAATAATATGTCCCAAGAGAAAAACAACGCAGCGCCGTTTCCCTCTGTAGTAGTAGTATTCGGAGGCTTACGATGGAGCCCCGGACCTTCGGTAGCGTCTTTGGAGAGGCTATGACAGAACGAAAAACCAAAATTATGTTTACTGTAACTGAAAGAACTAAAGCTGATTTTAAATTGCAACTACAATATGATAGTTTAACTCAAGTGAAATTTTTTCGTTCATTGATGGAAGGATACATCAACAAAGACCCAGATTTGATAACTTATATTAATAAATTTAAGAAACAAAATTCTATTCAAAACATTCCACAACGCAATAGAATAATGACCAATATAAAAAAAGCCGATGATACAAAGAAAAAGTTTGCCCTCGGAGATGAAGAAGTGGAAAATATTTTTGATATTCTAGAAAAGGAGCATCCAGACTTATGAATTGCTACGATGAGTGTAGAAAGAAAAATAAGAAATGCCGAGTTAAGGATTGCCGATTATGGATAAATTATCCAAAGGACTTAAATTGTACTGAGATTACAGTTCAGAAAAAGGATAAACTGGTGTTTCGTGAAATCGGTGATCGCCTTCAATTAACTCCTTCTCGGGTTAAGCAAATTGAAACAGGCGCATTAAAAAAGCTAAACACGAGATTAAGCTCAATTTTCAATATTTTATAACGGGTCTTTTGTTATTGTACTTACTATTTATACCAGTAAGACTTTTAATAAGTTAAGGAGAACTCGCAAATGGCAAAAAACAAAAAGCCCCTATTACAAGAAGGAACCGTCCGTCGTATGATGAAGCTTGCTGACATGGAAGCTCTTGGTAATGGTTTTATTAGTGAAAAATATACACCACTAGAAGAAGAAGAACAAGAAGACGAGCTAGAAGCAACCGAAGATGAACTGGGAGCCGAAGATGAATTTGCAGACGAAGAAGGTGACGAGATTGCCGATCTTGAAGTAGATGCAGATGCAGATGCAGATGTAGATGCTGATGTTGGCGAAGTTACAATTACCGATGAAGAAGCACAGGACATCATTGACCTTGCTGATAAATTGAAGGGCGCGGTTGGTGAGGAACCAGAAGGCGACATAGAAATCGAGGCAGAAGAAGAAATCGATTTAGAAGAACCCATCAGTGATGATATGCCGGATTTGGATGAAGAGAGTGTTGATGAAGATGCTCTTTATGAAGCTGCCCTTAAAGGTCTTCAAATTGATCTTATCAACGATAAAAAAGAACAAAAACAAGCAAGATTACAAGAAGCCAAGAAGCGAATTTATAAGCGAGTTGTAAAACGTCTTCTTGAGAAAAATAAAAAAAAGTAATTCCTTGACTTTTTTATAAAACCAGTGTATAGTCAATACATGGCTTATGAAAAACAATTAATTGATCATTTTGAAAATCCCCGAAATGTAGGCACACTTGACAAGAACGATCTAGAAGTTGGAACAGGTCTTATTGGTGCTCCAACTTGTGGCGATGTCATGCGCCTTCAAATCAAAGTTAACAAAAAAGGAATAATCGAAGATGCTAAGTTTAAAACTTTTGGGTGTGGCTCTGCTATTGCTAGTTCCTCTCTTGTTACTGAGTGGGTCAAGTCCCGAACGGTTGAAGAAGCAGAAAAGATTACGAATCAAGAAATCGTCGAAGAATTATCGTTACCGCCCGTAAAAGTTCACTGCTCTGTTCTTGCCGAAGATGCAATAAAAGCAGCAATAAATGATTGGCGACAAAAAAAAATTAAATGAAAAACTTCTTTCTTTTTCACTAGGATTTCATCTTGGAGTTCTATTCACAGCTTTAATTTTTTTAATAGCTTTACAAGATTGTTCTTGATTTCTTCTTCAGTTTGATATATAATATATGGAAGACAATAAATGATACACAAGAACTATGACCCGAAGGACTTGAATGAGCTTTATAGCAAAGGGGTATATGACTATTTGTGCTCAGATAACTTTAAAGTTGTATATGAACATGTTTGTGATAAATTTATATTGAATAACTCAGATAGTGTACTTGATATAGGGTGCTGGAATGGGATGTTTTATAAGTCATTACAAGGCGCTGGGTACAATGGCAGCTATCTTGGCTTAGATCTTTGCGAGGATGCTTTAAAAGATGCTTCTAAAAAGTATGGAAAGAAAAATACAAAGTTTTTAAATCATGATTGGAACGGCGAGCCTTTGAAGGACAAGTTTGATGCTATATATTGTGGAGGCGTTCTTTGCTTTATAAAAGACAGGCTGGGCTTTATAGAGGGTTATATAGAAAGCTATAGTCCAGAAATTATTGCAATACAAGACCTTCAGCAGACAGATTTGTCATGCTTCGATAAAAAGTTTGAGGTAGAAACAAGAGAATTTTATATCGATATAAACGTAAATGAAGCCTACAAAGAACGAATGGGAAAAAGGCAAGTAAAAATAATTAAATTATAATCAGATATCAGCCCACAATATAACTATTGGAGCCGCACAAGAAAAATTTGTTTGTTGTGACAAAAGAGGTGATTGTTCTTGATTTCTTTTACAATTTGATATATACTAATAGACATGAATGAAAGTTTATTATTGGTTGCCTGTCTTGGCTTTGCCGCTGGGTATATTTCTAAAACCTTATTGTACAGTTTTAAGACTTTTTCTGTAACTGCGGCGTTTGTTCAAAAAATTGGCTATCAATCGCTTATGTTGTTAGGCACTACAGTTTATAAGATGTCTTGTGTTGATCAAGTTTGTGCATTAGCTATTGAAGAATCTGGCAAACCAGAAGAAGCAAAAAAAATTCGACTTGAATGTGAACATCAATTTGAAGTTTGGAAAAAAGAAATTATAGAAGAATATATCGAAAACTATCCTCACGACTTTAAATGGCAATTAGAATTCGACGATTGGAAAGGGATGATGGATGAATTGACGCATATTTATAAAGAGAAAAAGGTATGAATTGTGAATGGCGAATACAAAACAAACTTACAGAATGATGAACAACGTCGTGAGTTTGTCTTAGATTTTATTAAACAGAAAGATTTGATAAAGATCGAAGATAATCTTATTCGCTCTGAAAAAGTATTCGTCGTCAATGCAGTTTTAAAATGGTGTTATGAAAAAGCCCATACCAAAAAAATGACGCCCACGTTGTGGGCTAAATATAAAAAAATGATTGCCCAATATATTGCTGGCATTATTGATATACAGTGGACAGACAACAACTTTAATGTAATAGAGATTATAAATGACGACACCAAACCCCGAATCACCAGAATTACCCGAAAACGAAAATGATTTAATTGTATTCCCTCAATTTTTTGACAATGAACCAAAGTCGAGATTGCTGGGAATGTATGGAGAAGTAAACGAAGAACGCTCAAAAGCAGCAGTTGCATCTTTATATTATTTTCGCGATACAGGATTAATTGAAGATGAGGTTAGTTCTGAAGAAGACGAAGAAACAGTTATAAAAACCTCTTATCTTCCCATTGACTTTATTGTCTCAACTGAAGGTGGAAGTGTGACAGACATGTTCGCTTTATATGATTGTATGCGAGAAGTCCGAAAAGACTGTGAAATTAATTCATTTGGTGTTGGAAAGGTAATGTCGGCTGGCGTTTTGCTTCTTGCTGGTGGAACAAAAGGGACGCGCAAAATCGGTCGGAATTGTCGCTTAATGTTACATGCAATTTCAGGAGGTCATTTCGGTTCTCTCAAAGAATTGGAAACAGATATTAAAGAAGTTAAGTGGTATCAAGCACAGTATGCCAAAGCTCTTGCAGAAGAAACAAACTTAACTGAGAAAAAGATAAGAGCTATCTTCCGAAAGAAGACAGATACTTATTTTGATGCTCAACAAGCAGTGGAATGGGGAATTGCTGATGAAATTGTTTAATCTTATATGTGAGTTCTTGGCTAAATTAAAACAAAACCCATCACAGTTCCGTCGATCCGAAACAGAAAAAGAAGCAGAGCAAATTTCGTTGGAAACCCAACGAGAAAAAAACTTTATTATATGTAATGGAGAGCAAATCCCAATCGAATGGGACGATGTAATCCTCTTTGATAGTCCAGCTGGCTTTTCATTGCCCAAAAATTGCTATAAAAAGGCAAAAAATGAACGAGTCCCTACAATGTTTGTCTCTCATTGGGATGCGTGTCTATCCTCTAAAAGTTGCTTTAATATACTAAAAAAACGCAAGCTCTCGGTTCACTTCCTTATTGATAATGATGGCACAATTTATCAGATAATGGATTGTAATGACATCGGCTATCATGCAGGCAATTGGAAAGTTAACACCAAGAGTATTGGTGTAGAAATTTCTAATGCCTATTATCCGAAGTATCAAGTTATATATCGTTCAGAAGGTTTCGGTCCACGACCGACTTGGAGTAATATGGAAGTTCACGGAAGAACTTTAAAACCCTTTTTGGGATTTTATCCCTGGCAAGAGCAAGCCTTTCAAGCCCTGACGAAAGCCCTTCATAATGCTTATGATATTCCTCTTGAAACTCCCATGAAAGATGGCTCACCGATCACAACGGTTGTTCCCGAAGTTGTTGCGGGAACTTTTAAAGGTGTTGTAAATCATTATCATATTACAGAACGGAAAATTGATTGCGCTGGCTTTGACTTGGATGAAGTTTTAGCAGAAATCATTTGACAAATGTTTTAAACAGTGTTAAACTCTTTACTATGAAACAATTTGAATCAGGTCGAAAGCTTAATGAAAAGATCCTATCAGGGGTTAATAAATTGGCTGATGCTGTGGGAGCCACACTAGGACCACGAGGTCGAAACGTTATTCTTAAAGGGCACAATGCAAAACCAATAATAACAAAAGATGGGGTAACTGTGGCTAGGTTTTTTGATCTTGAAGATCCTTTTGAAAATCTTGGAGTTCAAGTTATTAAACAAGCAAGCGAATCCACAAACACATCGGCGGGGGATGGCACCACCACTTCTACTATTTTGGCTCGTGCAATACTTGAAAAAGCTCAAATACATTTAGCAACAAATGTTTCTCCAATTGAACTTAAAAGAGGGATTGATGTGGCAATTATTGAGATTATTAATAACCTAAAAGAGAGAGCAAAGCCTGTTTCAACTCAAGAAGAAATTGAACAGATTGCCACAATTTCAGCCAATGGTGATAAAGGGATTGGGAAACTCATTGCAACAGCAGTTGATCAAGTTGGCAAAGATGGAGCTATCACAATTCAAGAAGCAAAATCAAACGAAACCTCCTTAGAATTAACTGAAGGTTTTCGTTTTGATTCTGGCTTAATTGCTAATGCTTTTATCACCGATGATCGCCGCAGCGCGATGCGTCATGAAGATTGTTTAATTCTAGTAACAGATAGAAACATCACAACGATTGATGAAATCTTACCAGCACTTGAAATTGCTGCCCGCGACGGCAGACCATTTATTATTATTGCAGAAGATATATCAGGGCAAGCCTTGGCAGCAATAATTATGAATTCAATGAAGGGGTCCATGAAAGTGGCGGGAGTTAAAGCTCCACGTTACGGAGAAGAACGCCGGAATATCTTGTCTGACTTAGCAATTTCAACGGGTGCTACATTTATTTCGCGAGAAAGTGGAATTCAATTTCGTTCTATTAAATTAGAGCATTTTGGAACCGCCCAAACAGTTGAGTCTCACAAGTCTTTTACCACAATTGTTGGTGGTGCTCAAGACGATGAGGCAGTTGAAAAAAGACTTGAGGCTCTTAAGCAACAACTTGAACAAGAAGATAGTTTAAACATTTGTGAAAAGATCCAAGAAAGAATTACTCGTTTGGCTTCTGCAATTGCGATTATAAAAGTTGGTGGTTTAACTGAAGTTGAAATGATTGAAAAGAAGCATCGTGTTGAAGATGCGCTTGAAGCTGTAAGTTCAGCACAACAAGAAGGAATAATCCCAGGTGGCTCGTCCGCATTGTTGCGCATAACAAAAAAATTAGATATACAAGCAGAAAACAAAGAACAGCAACTTGGTGTAGAAATTGTTAAGGAAGCAGTCAAAGAACCATTCAGAAAAATGGTATTAAATGCTGGCTTGTCACCGGACATCTTCTTAGAAAAAGTAGAAAATCATACTAATCCTGATTCTGGTCTTGATGTATCTACTGGTGAAATTGTTAATATGTTGACCTATGGAATTATTGATCCTTTTAAGGTTGTTCGGTGTGCATTGGAAAATGCCGGAAGTGCTGCATCAACACTGTTATTAACAGATCATGCAATTGTTGAGGAATAACATTAATCCTTTTACTATTTAATATGTGGCTCCCACCGATAAACAAACTATAGAACAATTAGCAGCCCGCGTCGAGTTTTTAGAAGATAAAATTGTTGACTCGCTTGAAACAGTTAAAGAAACTCAAGCTCGCATGTGCGACGATATTTCAAAGATTAAAGAAGCAGTTTACAATCCTGATACTGGTCTTTATGCAAGATTAAGAACGTTGGAAGAAGATCATAAAAGCAAAAATAAATTTTTATGGATTTTGCTATCAATGGGAATTGGCTCAATGGGAGCAGCAATAATATCTCACTTAAATTAATTATTAATTAATCATTTTCCTTGACAAATATATCTGATTATGTTAATATGGTAACACAATGGGATGGAAACAAAAACAATACGCAGGATATTCTAGGACAAGATACACCGCTGCCCCGGTGGTGGAAAACCCTCTACTCGGCGCACGATTAGAAAAGATTAAAAAAGAAGTCACTAATCCCAAAACAAAGGAATTTCTTATTTCTTTGTCAGATTTTTTCTTAAGAAAAGGTGGTCTTACTGAAAGACAATTAACTTCTTTTGAAAAGATTGAGAGTCGTTTTTCCCCACATGAACAAGCCAAACTTATTTTGTGGGAAAATGAATATCGCAAACAGCATTTAAAGGATGCCAAAATTATTGCAGAATATTATATGCGATCTGGTTATTATACTACTATTGCAACCAATATTATTACTGATGCTAAATTTGTTCCTGCCCGATCTGAGTATTATCGCATGGTAAACAATAAATATGCCATGAAAGTTTTGGAGGCTTTTAAAGCAATTCCACGCTTTGAAAAAAATGCGCAGGTTCAATTAAGATCAACTGTTGGAAATACAGGATATGAATATAACCTTCGTTCCTTACGTTCGCGCATTTGTTTTGTGCTTGCTAATGATTTACCAATTAGAAATGCAACTGCGGGCGCAAAAAGATATAAAATTCTACCAATGGGCGCAAGTGAACCTATTGAAATAGATGAAAAACATTTAATGAAACCAAACAGAAAAGGAAAATATTCATAATGAAAGTTGTAGTAAGTTATGCTTGTGAGCTGGAAGACATTCCAGAGAAGGTCGCAGAATTATTAGGAAATTTAGAAGAAAACGATTTACATTTCGTTACGGCAGAATTGTCGGATGCCAGATCCCATAGTGATGAGAAAAATATTAGTGAAGCTTTAGAAGCTATTGATCGTGCTAGAATCCAATTGACCAAGATTGATAATAGTCTAATGGATTATGCTAGCATTTTGGCTGGATATTCTAAAACAACAGCCGATATTCAATTAGGAAATGATCCGGCACAAATTAATCAAGAGGAAAATAATGTTAATTCCGAAGCAGAAGAAACAAATGATCAAGCTAGTTGAAGTAGTCGAGAATTCAGGGCAATACAATCTTAGAGAAATTGTCATTAATTCTGCTCATATTATTTCAATGGTGTCTGACGATTTTAGTGCTGGCTTACATGCCAATGGTAAATTGCCAGAAGGATTGCATTCGGCTCAACAATTTTCGCGAGTTTCTTTAGCAAATGGCAGAGAAATTGTGGTGGTTGGAACCCCAGATATAATCGGACAAAAAGCCAAAAAAGTTCTTCATGGTTGATTATTAAAAAGTGTCCCTCTATTTAATGGAAAGAAGTTTTACTTTTCATGCGATATCTCATAGCTTTACATTCAACACCCGAAGCAGAAAAAATAGCACAAAAAGCATATTTAAATTTTAAAAAAAAATTTAATAGTATTTCTTTAGAAAAAAAATTTAAATCTGGGTATGTGTTAACAACCGACAACACTTCTGAAAAAAATAGAGGTTTTTCTGTAGTTGATGACGTTGTTCATTTACTCCCTTATGCGTCTTTTGCTACAATTCCTGTAGATAAGTATTCTCTTTTTTTTGATTCTAAAACAGAAATTGATGTGCTGTCGCCTTTTTGTTATATAACTGTTTCAAATAATAAAATTCAAATAGCACAAGATGTATTCGGATATGCTAAAGTTTTTATTTACGAACAGAATGGTTTGGTACTTATAACTAATTCTTTGTCTCCCTCTGCTAAGGCGACAAATTCAAAATTAAATTCGGATGCAATAATTTCAATTGCTTGTTTAGGGTTTGTTGGAGGTGTCGATACAATACTAGAGGGTTATCATTTACCACCCGCAGATGGTAGAATAACATATACCATTCAAGAACAAACAATTAAAAAAGATTTACGTTCTGCGCCTCGTGTTTTACCTCCCGAATATAATCTTGAACACCTTTCTGATACTCTGTTAAATTTTGCCAAATTAGTTGTTGAAAGTTCTCCATCACCACTGGCAATGGGTCTTACTGGCGGTCGTGATTCACGACTCTCTACCGCACTTTTCCATAAGGCCGGTGCAGATCTTGAGATGTATACTAGGGACTGTTATCATGACGAAACAGACGTTGTGACCAGATTAGTATCATTAATGCCAGAGAATAACCATACCTACGCTATAAATAGTTGGACACCTTCTTCACCTAGCAAGACCGATATTTTTGCGAGTGCAAAAGAGTTGGTGAGACATCATGATGGTATGTATGAGCCTAATTATATTGGTATAACACGCCTTAATGCCGCAGACCCTCTAGAAAAATTTGGATCTAATATTTCAATCAGTGGCATGGGTGGCGAAGCTCTAAAAGGTCACGGGTATCCGGGTTGGACAAAGTGTGCTAATGCCGAACAGACTTTAAAAGCTTTCGATTTGGATGCCTTAAAAGCACTGGATCGTGATGCTGCTTTCCAATATTTGTTTCGCAGAGCCACAGCTTATGCAAATTTTGCTTCAGATGACGCCTTAGCTAGATTTAAAGAACTTTTTGAAATAAATATTGGGTGTGCCCCGTCTTATTGGAAAGATTATAAATTAATCGATTATTATATATTGTGGGATCTTCCTCGTTGGTCAAACCTTGCAACTACACCCAATGTAACGTCGCTATTTACATGTTCGACTTTTTCTCATGCTTGCTTAAGTTTAACGCCGGAACAAAAAGTAACAAATTCAGTTTTGGAGGATTTAACCGTCAAATATCTTCCTGAGTGGGATGGTGAAGAATATTTTGATCAAAGTCTTGCTGCAACACCCAAAAATTTTCTCAAAACCCCAAAAGCAACAGATGTAGAGGGACCAAAAAAGGCATATGATTTACTTACAAGTCACGATGAACTTTGTAAAATATTAAAAAAAGACGTTCTTGGTCGATCCCTTTTAAACTGGGACCAAAATCCCAACAACGTACTTTTAAAACGTGCGCTATGGCTCTTTTATATTTTTGAAGAATTTCAATTTTAAAAAAAAATACTTGACGTTCTCCTAATGGTGCTTACATTATAAACACGGAGGTAATAAAAATGAGCGCACTCAGTTTATTTAATAACAATAATCAATCGGATATCTTTGATAGACTATTTGGTTTGGAAGATCTATGGGCACGACCTTTAATTAAGGAAACAAAAGATTATCATAAACCAATTGTTAAAGATTTAGAGGATCGATACGACATTTCTTTAATCGCACCAGGTTTGGAAAAGAAAGATTTCAATATTACACTAGAGGGGAACCGTATTACAATCAGTTACGACGCTAGCGACAATAAAGAAAGCTATGCTTACGCAACTAAATATTCAAAATCATATACAGTTCCAGCGGATTGCGATATTGAAAACATTTCTGCTTCATATAAAAATGGAGTAGTGGTTGTCAGCTTACCTAAAGCTGAATCTGCTAAACCAAGAACAATTAAAATTAAATAATTGTTTTATTCATAGTTTAGCTCCTTTAATTGTGGGTGCCTTATGTAACGTAGGGCACCCTTTTTTTATTTGTTTTTAGATATGTTTATCAACTATTTAGTATAGGATGCATAGTGGTAGCGACCATAAACTTTATGCAAAGGTCGCTTGCTCAATGTGTCTTGGAGGAATCCGAAAGGGAATATTTGCGAACTGCCCTTATTGTGATATAGATAGAATGACTTATATCGAAGCATCTTTTAATGTTCTCAAAGAAAGTGTTGGCGAGAACTTGACATTAGAACAGAAAAAAGATCTAATTATATATCTAAAGGATAAAAAATAATATGAAACTCTTAATGGAAAGCTGGCGCAAGTATATGAACGAAGATCAGTCATCTCCCAAAGCTATCTTCATGGCCGGTGCTCCAGGCTCGGGGAAGTCTACAGTTATTGATAGATTAGGGTTAGACACCTTAGAGATTATAAATCCTGATGAATTCTATGAACCGGCACTTGAAAAATCAGGTCTTGGAAAGGATATTGCTAAGATAAAAGAAGACTTTTTGCAATCACGCCAAGCTCTCAAGGATCTTTTGAGTGAGATTTTACAGATCGTCGAGCCAGATGACGGCTGGAGTCACGATATTCTATCCGATATGTATGACTCAGCTATGGCTGAAGCAGCCGGTGATCGCACATTTATTCACAATCTTGAAACAACTCGTGAAAAATATGAAACGCAACGGGCAAAGATAGTCCAGCAAGCACAATTGTTTAATCAAGCAAGAACTTCAGCAAAAGAAAAACAACTTAGCGCAGCAGAAGAAGGTCAGAGCTTTATTGTGGACGGAACAGGTGGAAGATTCGGAGTCATTCGCAACCAAAAGCAAGCCCTCGAAGATCAAGGTTATGATGTTGGAATGATTTTTGTAGACCTCCCTCTAGAAGATGCCCTTGCACGTCAACAGAAACGCCTTGAAGCTGGTGGTCGCGCATTAGATCCTAAAGCGATTGAAAGGTCATGGAATGCAGTTAACAAAAATTTAGAACCTTATAGTGAGTTGTTCGGTGACAATCTCTTTCGCATTATTGCGACTGATGATGAGATGGATGCAAGCATAGCGGAAGAAGGCGAAAGGTTATCCACATTTTTGGGTGGTTTAGAAGAAGATTTTCAAGGCGATCTCAAGCACCGGCTGAAAGGACAAATGGCGCGGCTACTTCACGGCGGCGGAAATCAAGATAGCGGACCATATAATAAAAAAGCTCCAATTGATTATCGAGGATCTGCACCTCCCGGCGCACCTGGAGGCTAAAAATGGTAACAAAAAAGAAAGAATTGGAACAGTTACAAGAACTGAAACCTCAACCCTTACCTAAACTTGCACCACGAGGAATTCGCTCATTTACGGTATTTAGAGAGTTAGATGAAACTGGCATTTCTGGCGAAGGTGTGGTGATTGAAGGCGTTAAATTAGCAACAGGTCAAGCAATCATTCACTGGTTATATCCTACGCCACGCGGAGGTATTGCGGTCTTTGATTCAATGGATGACTTTATCAAGGTTCATATCCAGCCCCACCCAGCAAATAAAACAATTATAACTTATGAAGATGGAGAGCAGGAGACATTTTAAATGAAAATAACAAAATCAAAACTATTACAAATAATTAAAGAGGAATTAGAAGAAGCAGAAGTTCTTGATTTCACCTCCTTCAAGCGCCAAAAAGAAAAAACATGGCGTGAACCGGAAACATTTGTGGTCGTGATGGGGGACGACCCAATTCTGTATGAGATAGATCAGTTGGAATATGTTACTGTTTATGATGACGATCAGTACGACGCATTAATACAAGCAATTGAAGATAGAGATAAAAGTTACAGGAAAGCAAGGGAGTTGGGGCTTCAATTTCTGCCGATATTAAAAAAATAGAAAGTGCTGGGATTGGGCAAGGAAATATAAAGTATGAAACTCTTAATGGAAAATTGGCGAGGATATTTGAATGAGATTGGAGATCTTTCTGTTGAACCTTATCCATTTAAATATGATCAAACCTATGAGGGTGCGGTTTTTTATACATTTACCACCGATGCGGGCACTCGATATGATGTTGGGTTTACCAATCAATACGATAACCCTGAAGAAGAGCCGTGGACTATTACGTTTGATGTGGAAGATTCTACAGAGATGACCAACGAAAACCAACCCCTGAAAATAATGTCAACTATTGTGGCTGTTATTAATGAGTTCATACACACTCCCAAATTAAACGAGGGCAATCTCAAATTTGTCTTTGAGGGAATTCCCAAACTTGACCACGACGACATAGACTTCGCAGCTCAAACTGGTCGCACTAAATTGTACTTGAAATTCTTAAAAAAGAATCTCCCCACAGATTGGCATTCTATTATACGTGGTGAAAATATAATTTTCTTTGGTGATCATGAATTTTGGAAGGATGAGGACGAAGACGAGGAATGGGAATAACGACTTAAACAACACTTGCAAACTAATTACTAAGTGGAACAAGTATGCCAAAAAAAGACGGCGAATTAAGTGACGAGGAATTAGAACAAGTGGCTGGTGGATCAAAAGATATGAAAATATTATTGGAAACCTGGAGCAAGCACCTTAAAGAAGGTATAAACATTAAAGTTCCTGCACTTTTGCGCCCCAAAGACGAATTAAATCCTGAATTGTGGGACGAGAATAAGAAATTGCGCGATGATGTCCGCGAGAGATTGTTGGATATTGCAGAAAAGTTTATAAAACCCACACTTGGAGCAGATGCCGTCATCAAAGATATTACTTTTACAGGATCATTGGCAAACTATAACTACTCTGATCTATCTGATATTGATTTACATATAATCATTGACTTCGCCGACATAAACAAAGATAAAGAAATGGTTAGAAAATACTTTAACGCTGTTAAAGCCTTATGGAATTCTTTGCATGATATTCGTATTAAGGGGTTTGAAGTCGAAGCCTATGTCCAAGGCGCAGACGAACCCCACACTTCGACCGGAGTTTATTCGGTCCAAGATGATAACTGGCTTAAAGAACCGACCCAAACAGAAGCAGAGATTGATGAGGATAGCATAAGCAATAAATCAGATTCGTTGATTGATCAAATTGAACAGGCATTAAAATTAATGGAAGAAGATTCGCCCAAAGCTGCCCTTGACCGCGCAGTATCATTAATGGAAAAGATTAAAAAACTACGCAAAGCTGGCTTAGAAACGAACGGAGAATATTCAGTAGAGAACTTGGCATTTAAAACTTTGCGAAACACAGGTTACTTAAAAAAACTTTCGGATCTTAAACGGGAGGCATATGACAAGTTAATGTCATTGGACGAAGACGGATGAAACTCTTAATGGAAAGCTGGCGCAAGTTCTTAAATGAACGCATGGAATTTGGTGAAGGATTTGAAAGATGGATTCATGGTGAGCCAGAAGAAGAACCAACCCGAGGTCCGATGTCAATGGATGTTGATGATGACGAATTTGGTCAAGCCCCGCATTGTAAACCGCAAAGCATTGATCCAGAATGTCTGGAAGAATATGGGTTTGAAAAAATTGGCGAAGGTTCATTTCGCGCAGTGTACGCACTTCCTGATAATCCTAATTATGTTATGAAAATTGCTGACGAACTTTGGGGCGATGCGGATACTAAAGACATGAACAAGCAAGAAGCAGATAAATTCGCTCAGACAGGTTATCCCGATTTATTGCCAAAAGTTTATGATACTGCTAAAGACTATAGTTGGATTGTGGTGGAAAGAGTAAGACCTTATGGTATTTCTAATGATAAATGGATTTATGATTTCTTTCCCATTTTTGCAAAGTTTTGGGAAGATAACCAAAATAACGACGAGTTTCAATGGAGGAATACTAGTTTAGAGGATTTCTTTGGGGAATATACCGAAAGCCGTAGAGATGAAATAAGGAAACCGGGCAATTCAAATCTTACTCAAGAACTTGGAGGTGAAAAGGCTCGTGAAGAATTGGAATCTCAATTGCCCCCTTTATATAAAAGATTCTTAGAATTTATTGAACAATATGGCGTAGAACCAGTCGAAATCCGGGGTGATAATGTAGGCCGCGCTGCCGATGGTAGATTTGTAATATTAGATTCGGGATGGGACTCGGATGGTTTAGGGGAAAGAAAATGATGAAATTCATATTTGAAAATTATCGCAAACATTTGCAAGAACAAGAGATGAATGAATTGAGGACTCAAATCCTTAATGAAATCTCAGAAGATGATTATGAGGTTATCAAAAGATGGATGCGTAATGCACCCGAAGAAGCCTATTCCTTCCGTAATCTTTTCGGCAACAAAAAACGCATCGCAATTCCTGTAGAAACAGGCGCAGCAGATGGACCAATCGGAGAGATAGTTCGATTGTTTCAAGACAATGATTGGGAAATTGACTTCAGTGACTCCACAGTTTCGAAGAAGATGACCACTGTTATCCCAAAAGGTCCGAAAGCTGGCGAGAAAGTAACGCAAACCAGGAAAATGCGTCTTGGTAAAGCATTAGACTATATTTTAAAGTTGATTAAAAACTACGAGAAAATTATGGAGGAATACAGGCAGGCTGGTGGAGATGTTGCGGAGATTGCTGCTGGTATTGTGGGTTTTGACGACTCCGATAAGCACATAAAAGAACTCATAGCGAAAAAAAATGCAGCATATAAAAAAATAGAATCGGTTTTGCCCGAACACGCTACATCCTTTGCGGCAGTAGGCGCAAGGATTCCCAGGATGATTGAATTCTGGAGTAAAAAAGCAGAGTTCTATCGCCAAAACCCCGGAGCAGCATTTCAAAAAGAGTCTCCGTATGTAACAATTCTTTCCCGACACCCAGTTGATGTTGTGAGAATGTCAGACATGAATAATATTCGTTCGTGTCACTCTCGCACTGGCGGTTACTTTCAATGTGCAGTCGCCGAAAGTCGTGGGCACGGACCAATCGCATACTTGGTTCCTCGCGAACAGTTTGAGGAATACTTTGATGTGGATCTCAATGAGACAAATCCAGAAGATGTTGATTTAGATCAAGGCGGCGAAGAAATCTTTGAAGATGATCAACGTGGCGTTTCTGGTTTAAGACCTGAAGGTCGTGTTCGCTTGCGTAAGTTTGTGAGCAAAGAAGATGGAAGAATGATCACCGCACCAGAAAGAAAAACTTATGCTCCCCACGACCGTGCGACTCCACCCAATTTTCTTAAAGGTGTTACTAAATGGGCTATGGACAGCCAGAAAAATGTCCTAGGAGATCCCAAAAAACTAGCAAATGAATTCTACAAGGAAGAATGGGTACGCCACGGCGGATCTTATGAAGATACTCAAGATGGCGAAGTGATGGCAAGGATGCTTGAGCCGCTTTTGGACGATGAAGAGTTGTTGCAGGATTTGTCGCAAGCAGGCAATATGGCACAATCTGAAGAAGAAGACGAGCGTGAAATCGAGCGAGAACTTGACGAGAATTCAGTTGAACGTCAGGCTGAAATAATTCAAGAAGAAGCCGACCAATTAAAGCATTTCAATGTTTGGCACGAAACGGGTGACGATGATTCCGTTCAATATAGTGGAGAGTTTGGTTTTGTTGTTGACGAGGAATTAGGTGAATTCCCAGATCCTAGTCCGAATCCTGAATATCCTGTTGGTTGGGAACTTCACGGCGAAGCTATCAACGATGCTGTGATACAAGCACTGGACCAAGAAGCCTATATTTATAATTCAGATACTGGAGAAATCGGATCCCGCAACCAAACGTATCGGATATCTATCGACCCAGCGCATGATGAGTACCAAGACCTCGATGGGTTTTCAAGTTTTGTATCGAATCTTAAAGACGCCGACGATAACTTTACTGCCATTATGAACAATGTTCGCAACCAACTACAAGACGCGGGTATTATTCCGACAACTGGCGAATCAGTAACTAAAACTTTAAACTCTCTTGACAAGATTAAGGGCACAATAGATCCAGAAGAAAAACACATTAGGGTTACTTGGAAGCAGCGCAATAAAATCACATACGATCTCCAAGAGTTTAAAAGGTTCTCTGCTGTGGATCAGGAGGTTATAAAACAACTTTGGGCACGGGAATTTAGACACCACCTCGCAGATATTTTAAATAAGTTACGCAAGAGATTTGATTTTCCTATTTCGAATATTATTCTTCGATCAGATCGACAAATACTATCACCAGAACTCGATGGCGTCTATGGTATTATGGATTTTGATTTAAGGTATGAAGACGACCAACAAATGAGATCGGCAGCAAAACTATTGGAAGAAATGAATAAGCAAGGTTGGAACCAATCATTACGTCAAGTGTCTGCGAATGAATATTATGGTCTTTTAAAAGACGCGGAAGATCAAGAACCCCCCTTTCAAGAGGTGCCTGAAGATGAACGAAGAAAGGCTACCGAAATCGAAGGCGATGCGCGAGAACTTAATAAATTTTTTGAATCAAAAAAGCCTAAAACATCTGATAAAATGTTATTTGAATCTTGGAGAAGATATTTAGGTAAATAAGGAAAAAGATTATGAATGATTATATGAACCAGAAGTGGCGACATTTTTTATCTACACTCGAAGAAGCCGCAAAAGACAATCACATTCTTGTTGAGCGCCAGAGCCCTGAAGCTATTGAAAGTTCCTCCCAAGAGAAGACAATCGCTCTCCCCAAGTTTAAGTTAACTGAAAAGTGGGGAACCCCCGGCACAAAATCCCGTAACGAAATTGAGATGTTTTTGGGAAAATTGCCCGCTGGCAGTTTGCAAGAAAAAATCCAATTTGTTAATTCATTCATTTTCAATTGTAAGGAAAAGTGTGTAGAGAAAAAAACAACTTCTAGTATTTTAGCTAATTTAGTTTTCTTAGAAACCCTCGCCACTATCATTTATGATTTTAACTATTCAACAGGCGGATTCTTATTCGAGGTTTTCCTGGCAGCATTACTTGGCACAAGCTCTCAACAAGTTGTCGCCACCCAAAGCCGCAAGAAAGGTCAAGCTGGCGATATTGCCGACATAACAGGACCAGACGGTGAACCAATTAGTCTTAAATTTTTTAAAGAAGGTGCCAGCCAATATATTTCTGGCTCCCTAAAAGATCTAAGGGCTAGTATATTAAAATATGGCAAAAGTATCACATATTTGGTAGTTCTCAAAGCACCCGGCGAGTCGAAGGGCGATGTAAAGAGGATAGATTTCTGGCAATTTGAGCTTGGCGCGTATGTTGATGAGGGTGATGATTCAGATTATCTCACACCTGTAGAGGGAGATATCATGGGCGACGATTTCGAAAAAGGATCACAATTTAAAATTCCTGTTAAAAGAATGCAGGCAGATATGCAAAAACCCATCGCCAGTTTGGTTTTTGGTTCCCGCAAAGAACTACAGCATCTTGCAAATCTTTATGTTCGTGAGCTTGGAGAAGACATCGAAAGCATCTACAACAATCTTGATAAGTTGTCACAAAATATAAATAAGTATTTAGTAGCTGACAACATGATGGCTGGCTTACAAGCTGTCAAAGATGCCGAAGCACTTCAACAATCTACGCAAAAAATCGCTCCCAAACCAGGCAATCAGGAATCTTAAATGAACGATTATATAAACCATAAATGGCAACAGTTTGTTAACGCACCTTCTAAGCCTCAAAGTGTTTTGAGAGAAAGTGTTTTACGTGAAGCCACCAAGTGTAAATTTCCCAAAGGTGTTAAGGAGGGAAATATTGCGGAAGGCATTTTCGTTGCGGCGAATGCTGCAAAAGTTGTAAGTCCAACTAAGAAGATCCAAGTAGAAGATGTCTGGAAGATGGTAAAAAGATTTAAACCAGTAAAGGAAGGAAAAGGAGCCTCCGGTGAATTTACGGTGGAATTTGGACAAGATCCACAGCATACATTACGAGCTTACATCGAGATTCAATCCCAAAGAGAATATGATATTTTAATAGACTCGGCAGAATCCGCGAGTGAGTTTCATAATTGTTATCCCAAAACCATGCAAAATGCTCTTAACGAAGTTAACAGCCGTGATTTTTATGAATTTGTTATAAATTCTCGTGCGGACAATAGTACCCATTACTATGAAGTTTTAGGTGAGGGAGTTTCTGGCGCTGGTGATCTCGCCGCTGATGTTGTTGTGAAGGTGGATGCTGTCGATATTAAATTGTTTTCTCCTTCACTAAAAAGTAAAAGTCCGGGTCAAATTCAGCAGTGGTCTGGTAAAAGTTTTGAGGCGCACAAAAAGGGATATAAAAAATGGTTTGAGGTAGATCTCCCTGGCAAATATCGAGACTTATATGATGAACTCCTAAACGACCCACGTCTACAAGATTATTTAGAAACAAATCCGACAAAAATAGGCGGTCCCGTAGATGATACAGAAGAACATCGACTCCGCACCGCCATTGAAAAAATAGGATTTAGGTTCTTGAAACGAATAACTCGGCTGGTAATGGTAGAAGGTGCAAAACTTATTCGGGATAAGATTGAAAGCGAAGGTGGCGAGTATTTAGCGCGAGTTATAAAAAGAGCTATAGCCGGAAAGAATACTGATGATTCACTTACTCTTATTAATCTTGATAAGGGTGTAAAAATTAGCGATAAATCTATCGATAAATTAAAAGAACAGGCTGACTTTAAGGTAATGACGAAAAAAGGCGAAGATCAGAGCATTATTGAGGTTTACATGAAAGACCCTGAATCTCAAGAGTTTAAGAACTTCCTTTCGATCCGAACAAAGCCTACATCCGAGTCAAGAAAAGTTAAGAAAAAAGCGGCAGGTCAGCGATTCTTCCGCCCCAACAACTATCTTGAACTTAAACCATATGCCTTCCAGTTTTTTGGAGTCGCTCCAGAAGCTGGCTATGAGCCCCAAACCCGCCCGCCTGTACCACCAGAAGGAATAAAAAAACAATATCCTTCTCGTGCTGGTGGACGTTCAGGTCTTGCCCCAATTGGTGCTACACCGCGCCTTGAACACCGAAGAAAACACTTGACAAAAAACCCAATATCAGATAAAATGCTTATTGAGATTACCAAAAATCTCATAGGCAAAAAATGAAACAAGAAGTTTACGACCGTTTTAAAGATTACAAAAAAAATCATTGTTGGCAATATGAAATTCGTCAACAAAACTTAAGAAAAGATTTAAAAGAAGCAAGTCTTACAAAACAAGAATATGAATCCCTACGCACAGAGGATTTCGAATTTTGTTATGTGAATAAAGAAAACAAGGAAGAATGTTTAGAGATAAAGCAATTTATCGAACAA
>Ga0208011_1000301_pt1 | contig 20154 bp, 16 predicted proteins | sample 7_EtaG_FD_184080 | JGI IMG/M metagenome (GOLD analysis project Ga0208011, IMG submission 184080) | Marine viral communities from the Subarctic Pacific Ocean - 7_ETSP_OMZ_AT15161 metaG (SPAdes) (version 2) | ecosystem: Environmental > Aquatic > Marine > Oceanic | place: Pacific Ocean | collected...
TCCGTCAACCCCTGATAGCACCCAACTGAACGATATAGCTACGGATCATGTAACGGCCGTCGCAGTAGGGAACAGCGGAAGAATTTGGAGCAGTACGGATGCTACAAATTGGACAGCCGCCGTCCGTGACGATAATATTGGCACAGAAAAATTGCTCTGCATTGCTTGTGATCTCATTGGTGCTGGAAAGACAAACGATTGATGCAGCAATTAAGCATAAAAGCAGGCTGTTAACTTTTTAGAACACTATTTAATTGTGACTGAATATATTTTATGGAGTTGATATCTATGTCCACTTTGCTTGAGCAAGCCATAGTCGATGCGGAGGCGCTTAAAGAGGCGGCTATCAAAAACGCAGAAGCGACAATCATCGAAAAGTATTCCTCTGAGGTTAAAGCCGCAGTTGAATCTTTAATCGAACAAGGGGGCGAAGATTTGCTTGGCGATCTTGAAGAAGAAGCTGGAGAAGAAAGCCCCGTGCTGGACGAGGTTCCTTTTGCTCTTGAGGAGGAGGAGGGCGATGATCCAATTATGGTTCGACTCGATCTTGAGGCTTTAGAACGCGCCCTCGATGATGAGGGTTCTACGGTTGCCGAAGAAACTCATGAAGACCTTGCAGAAGAACTTGAAGACGAACTCACAGAAGGCGATGAAGACATTGAACTTGATGAAATGATTCTTAACGCTATAGCAGAAGAACTAAAAGTTGATCTGGGTATTCCAGATCAAGGACTTGGAGGACGCACAACTCCCACCGCTAGAAATTTAGAGGGACAAAAAGTTCACCTTGCCGCCCTTAAGGACGATGAACTTGCAGAAGAACATGCCGCACTAGAAAAAGCTAGAGAAGAAGCAGGCATGTATATGGAGCAAGTGGAAGCCTATAAAACAAAGGCAAGCAAATTACAAAAAACAGTTTTACATCTTAAAGAGCGATTGGAAAAAATTAATCTTTCCAACGCTCGTTTACTTTATACTAATCGTGTATTAAATAGCACCTCCTTGAATGAGCGACAAAAAATTAAAATTGTCGAGTCTATTTCAAACGCAGATTCTGTAGAAGAGGCGAAGGTTATTTACGAAACCCTTCAAAGCGCAGTGGGAAGTTCTAGAAATAACAGATCTCCACAATCACTACGCGAAGTAGTAGAGAAACCGTCGCCAACGCTCCCCCGAAGAAGGGAAGCACATAACGCTCAAAATCCACACTTTGATCGGATGAGAGCGTTAGCAGGCATTAAAGGAGGTAATAAATAATGTCCGTATTAAATAAATTAACTGAGGGCATTGTTGATAGAGATCTTTCAAAGGAAGGTGCTGCACTTTTATCAAAGTGGGAACGTACCGGACTTCTGGAAGGTTTAGACAATGACCGAACAAGAAACAGCATGGCTCGTCTTCTTGAAAACCAAGCCAAGGAGCTTCTTCGTGAAACTTCGTCAATGGCTGGTGGTGATGTAGAGGGCTTCGCGGCTGTTGCATTTCCAATCGTTCGTCGTGTATTCGGCGGACTGATCGCTAACGATCTCGTAAGCGTTCAACCAATGAGTCTCCCAAGTGGGCTCATTTTCTTCCTTGACTTTACCACTTCTGATGAACAAGCGGCTAGAGCGGGGATGATCAATGGTAACTCACTTTATGGTGGTGGCAAAGTTGGTGCCGAAATCACTGGTGGTGTTAGCTTAGCTGCTCCAGATAATGAGAAGAGTTTTTACAACCTTAACAATGGTTATTCTTCTCCGACTGGTTCTTTGACTACAACCAACATTATTCCTGTCATTTCAGGATGTTTCGGAGCGAGTAGTGTGGGAGACGGTGGTACGAAGCAGGCTAGACTCCATAACGTTGGTCTTCAATGTAACACCGGTGAAGGTGCACAAGCCGTATCAGGTACATTAGAGAGGCTTTGTCGTTTCGATCCAGACTTCACTTCTGGGACAACTAATGTGTATGTTGGTAAGATTCTGCTTAGCACGTTATCACAGGTTAACCTAAATAACTTGGTTTCTCTTTCTGGAACTATGGCTAACGCCAGTGACGGACAGGCACGTCGTTTGACCGCTTTTTCTGGTTCAGACAATGGGCTTTGGCAACCGTCTGATGGCGACCCAACACATGCGTTGGTGTTCTTCCACTCTGATAGTCGTACAGTAGCGCAATTATCGGCTTCTTACACTAATGGAGACGGTACTGGTGGTGATAACAGTCTTACCTTTGCATACTCTATCGATGATGATTTCGTCGTTAGTAATGCTCTTGGTTCCGTAATTGGTGATCCTCTTTGGGGTCTTGAGGAAGCAACCAACTCTATTGGTGCTGAAGAAGGCTACATCCCAGAGATCGACATCAAGGTTGACTCTGTGAGTATCACCGCGATGACCAAGAAGCTCAAAGCTAAGTGGACACCCGAGTTGGGACAGGATCTGAATGCCTATCACAACCTGGATGCCGAGGTCGAGCTAACTTCAATCCTCTCAGAGCAAATTGCTCTTGAGATTGATCGCGAGATTCTCGAAGATCTGGTTAAGGGTGCAACTGCTGGTAGCTACTATTGGTCCCGCCACGCTGGCAAGTTTGTTAACAGAACAGGCGCGTCAGGTGGGCAGGAAGTTGGTGCTGCTACAGCAACCCCCGACTTCACGGGTACCGTTTCCGAATGGTATGAGACTCTTGTTGAGACAATCAATGATGTCTCTGCACAGATTCACCGCAAGACCTTAAGAGGCGGCGCAAACTTCATCGTGGTTTCACCTGAAGTGGCGAACATCCTTGAGTTCACTGCCGGATTCCGTGCAAATGTCACTGGTGACGTTGACAAGGGTACTGTTGGTGCTGTGAAGACAGGTTCTCTGTCTAAGAAATGGGATGTCTTTGTAGACCCCTATTTCCCTCGCAACCTCGTTCTCGTTGGTCGCAAGGGTGGATCCTTCTTAGAGAGTGGATATGTCTATGCTCCATATGTTCCACTACAAGTCACGCCGACTATCTTCGGAACCGAAGACTTCGTGCCCCGCAAGGGAGTCATGACGCGCTACGGTAAGAAGATGGTTCGTCCTGATATGTATGGACTAGTTATTGTTGTTGACCTCGTTTAATAGAACAAGATAAACAATAGCGCAAAAAGATTGCCCTCGTCACTCAAATGGCGGGGGCTTTCTTTTATCGCTCAACTATTTAAGGTGAGGAGACTTATATTTAATGGCGATTCCGACCCTTACCCCACAAAGTACTATTAGCGCAATCAGACTTCCCACCACTGGAGCAGCAGGGAGCGTTGCGGCAGAATGTCCTTTTGGCATGTTTACGGGCTCCGTAGAGTTTTTATCAGGAGCCGCTGAGCAAGTTGCATATACATTTAAGAAACTTGGTGGAGATATACTAGACCTTGAGATCACCACCGGGAGCGTTTATGCCGGATATGAGGAAGCTGTTTTAGAATATTCTTATATTGTTAACATGCATCAGGCAAAAAATATCTTATCTGATGTCTTAGGTATGACAACTGGAACTTTTAACCGCGACGGCACATTGCTCGCGGGAACCTTGTCGTCAAGTCTTAGCGGCACGCATGTTGCTCTTAAGTATCCAAAATCTACATTTTCATATGCACAAAGAGTAGCGGAAGCATTTTCAACAAATGCACGAGCGGGAGGTGCCACAAGGATATATTCAGCCTCGTTTAAATCAATTGGAAGTGTTCAGGACTACGATCTACAAGAAATTTTAAATAGCGCAAGCGTGCACAATGTGGATGCTGCCACATCAAATCCGGTTCCCTATGCTGGTTTTACAAGCGGCAGCAAAATCATTGTTGATAAAGTATATTACAGAACACCAGCGTCTATGTGGAGGTTTTTTGGTTATTATGGCGGCTTAAATACCGTTGGTAATTTAGCTAATTATGGACAATACGCCGATGACTCAACTTTTCAGCTAGTTCCAGTTTGGCAAAATAAAGCACAAGCCATGGCATTCGAAGATTCAATATATACAAGAAATTCCCATTACTCTTTTGAGTTAAGGAATAATATTTTAAGGATATTTCCCACCCCACCCTCCAGTGCGGTAACGCCAAGTTATTTTTGGTTTAATTTTAGAATTGTTGAAGATGCTTGGACTGCATCTTCTGGTTCTCTCACTGATGGAATCAACAACATGAACACGATCCCCTTCGGAAATATTCCCTACCAAAATATTAATTCGATTGGAAAGCAATGGGTTCGCAGATTTGCGCTTTCGTTAGCAAAAGAAACTTTAGGTCATGTTCGTTCCAAATTCGCCACTGTACCAATTCCAGGCGAATCAGTTACCCTTAATGGTCCAGCGCTAATTACTGAAGGTAGAGAAGAACAAACTAATTTAAGAACAGAACTAAAAGAGACGCTTGATCAATTAACATATCAAGCACTGGCAGAGAAAGATGCTACCGTAGCCGGGGCCATCAATACAATTAACCAAAACATACCAGCAGGCGTGTTTGTCGGATAGGAGGTAATATATGGCTGACGATAAATGGTCGCAACCAGCGCAACCACCTCCCCCATTATTTCTTGGAGAAAAGGAAAGAAATCTTGTTAAACAAGTTAATGACGAACTTATTGAGCGGGTCATTGGACAACAAGTTATATATTATCCAATAGATCAAAGTATTACAAATTACAATGATTTATATGGTGAGGCTATAGAAAAATCATTTCTTAATCCAATAAGAGTATATGCGCTTGTTAATTACGAAGCCACAGAAACCAAAGCCGAGGAACACGTTGGGATTGACAAGTCAAACATAATTACAATCTATTTCCATAAAAGAAGATTAATTGAAGATCAGGATCTGTATGTTAGAGAGGGTGATTTTGTATTGTATGGTGATTATTTTTATGAGATAACAGCCATTTCATGGGCAAGACAATTATTTGGACAAATTGATCATAAATTTGAAATTGTAGCTACTTGTTCATATTCAAGAGAGGGACTATTCGATGCCACCTGATAATTCAAGAAACCAAGATCTGCTGCCTCTTCAAGAAATTCAGTTTATGCCATCGACAATAGAAACTATTGATCGTGCATTGTTTGACTATATTGATGATGAGTTAAATATATTTTGTACAACGAATAAAGGCTTTAACAAAATACCTTTTATTTGGGTCGGAGCGGAACGTGCTTATCAAATTAAACACAATAAAGATCTGAGAGATGCCAATGGTTGGCTAATATATCCTATTATGACTCTTGAGAGAATCTCAGTAGAAAAAGATGTGACTAAACGAGGCGCACTTTATGCATCTGTTCCAAATCGCCAAGATAATAAGGGTGGTACAATGACGGTTGCTAGAGTTATCAAGCAAGATAAAACAGCTAATTTTGCCAATGCTGATTCTAAAAGATTATTAATAAATACATCGCTAATTGGAACTGGGCAAAATAATTTTCCAAGAAAAAATTCAAAAGTTGTGTATGAGACAATCACAATGCCGATTCCGATTTATTTAGAAATCGGATATACGTTGATAATTAAATCCGAATATCAACAACAAATTAATGAAGCTGTGACTCCCTTTATGACGACTCCGGGTGGTCTAAATCATTTTAATGTTTACAAAGACGGACACAGTTTCGAGGTATTTATAGATCCTAGCTACGAATTAAATAATAATGCCGCTGCTCTTATGGAGGAACCTCGCGGCTATCAAACGCAAATATCTTTTAGAGTTCGAGGATATATTATTGGTGGTGATAAAAACGAAGATCGACCAAAAATTGTTAGACGCGAAAACGCTGTTGAAGTCAAACTGCCCCGTGAACATGTGATATTTGGGGACATTCCAGAACACTTACACATCAGTGGAAATGTCCCATTTTATCGAGAGTAGTTTTGACTTATTTGGGGCTTTCGCCTTTTGTTCAACTATTTATTAACGATAGGAAGAATAGAAGAACTTCATTATTGATATTTTTTGAAGCAGTGCAAGGAGACACTTAGTAATGGCAGCTAGATCTTTTAAGTTTATTTCACCCGGTATTTTTATTGATGAAATAGATAACTCGGAATTACCCGCCCTCCCAGCAGAAATGGGACCAGTAATTATAGGACGCACAGAGCGTGGACCAGCAATGAGGCCAGTTAAAGTTGGTTCATTTTCCGAATTTGTTCAAATCTTTGGTAATCCCATTCCTGGTGGACAAGGCGGCGATGTTTGGCGTGATGGTAATTACCTTGCTCCAACTTATGCAGCTTATGCCGCTCAAGCTTATTTAAGAAATAGCAATGCAGTTACAATGGTTCGCGTCCTTGGCGCACAAGCCACTTCTGCCACCAATGCTGGCAAGGCAGGCTGGACTCCTGGCACAAAAGGAACTCCGAAAGTCAACACCACCATCAATGCTACCAACGGCGGGGCATATGGATTCTGGGCTTTCCCTTCTGGATCTGGAGACGGGCAAGATGCTAGTCTCCAAATTATGACTGGAGCCTTGGGCGCGGTCTGGTATCTAAACGAAGGAACCATTGTGCTCTCGGGGACTATGAGAGATGCAGACGCCACTGGAGCGGGCGGCACTATTGGTACCGGTAGTGCTACACTTATTAGATCTCTGGATACGACTACGCCAGTAGGAACAAACACCTATGCAGGCGCGGTTGCTAATGAATGGTATGCAATAATTTATGATGCTGACGGAAACGTTCAAAAAGAAACAGCTTTTAACTTTACCCCGTCGTCTTCAAAATATATTAGAAAAGTATTTAACACCAATCCCACATTGGTTAACAGCGCAATTACGAATACTGCCCAACAAGAGACTTATTGGCTAGGCGGCTCTTTCGAAAGGCACTTAGCGACTTATGTTACTGGCGCAAACGCGGGAGAAGCTTGGGGCGCTATTCTTGGGATCGCCAGTGGAAGCGAGTACGGAGCAGATTTCAGAATGGCATTTCAGGCTGCCCAAACTCCATGGATTGTTTCACAGGATCTTCAATCATCGAATACATCTTATGATATTTTAGGCACCGCTCGCGTAAAACAATTATTTAAGTTCCACACGCTTGATGCAGGTGAAGACGAAATGAAGAAACTAAAAATTTCCATCACGGATATTAAAGTTTCCTCAACTGATTTTAATTCTTATGGCTCTTTCAGCGTAGAGGTGAGAGACGCTAGAGATAGTGACAATGCACCTGTGATTATAGAAAGATTTAGTGCTGTGAGCCTTAACCCAAACTCTCCTCGCTACATCGCAAGAGTAATCGGAGATCAATATCTTTCATGGGATGATACCGAAAGACGACATAGAATATATGGAAATTATGCTAATGCATCAAAATATGTTCGTGTAGAGATGAACTCTGATGTTGACGCTGGCGCAACCGATTCAAGATATCTACCATTTGGTTCGTATGGACCGCTCCGCCCAAATTCATGGTCGTACATCAGTAGCTCAAGTCCCACAAGCCCTGATGCCTCTGGGCAAAATAACTGGGTTTTTGGTGGTACAAAGATTCCGGGTCAGGAATTCGAGCACATCGGCACCAAACCATTCATGAACATGAGTGGCGGTGCCGACCCCGATGATGTCGGTCCCGGTGCGGGAGTCGGAAGCCCTGGATCCCTCAAAGGTTATTTCCCAAGCATCCCATTGAGAGTAAGTGCTTCCGCTGGCGGCGTCTCAAATCCAAAAGATGCTTATTTTGGAATCGATACCACGCAAGCTAGCAACAATAGGCATGAAGATAGCTATGGAGACATACTTTATCCTATGCCGGTCGGCGGCGATTCTTTCACCAAGGCTGCCGCCACTGAATATTCATATTTATTCTCGCTTGACGACATAAGTACGGCAGTCGCCGGAAATGCCGATGGCGTAGGTATTTGGATCTCTGGCTCACGCCTCGCCGGTAATTCTTTTACCGCAGTCAGTGGAGCGTATACAGAAGTTCTTGATGTTGGATATAACCGCTTTACGGTTCCTCTATATGGCGGGTTCAATGGACTAGATGTTATGGACAAAGAGCCTTTTAACAATACCGACCTTGCAACCAACCAAGCAGATACGACAAACTACGGCTATTATTCTCTGAGACGCGCAATCGATACAGTTGCCGATCCAGAAAATGTCGAATATAATTTAATGGCAGCCCCCGGTATTTGGAACACGGGTGTTACCAATCATATGATTGAGGTTTGCGAATCTCGCGGCGATTCCCTGGCGGTTATCGATTTGGATACCGGATTTTATGCAGAGACAGAGAACACAAACTCAGTAGCTTCAAACTTAGGGTCCGTTTCCACCGCAGTAACAAATTTGAGAAATAGAAAAATTAACTCAAGTTACGGATGTGCTTACTATCCCTGGGTTCAAATTCGCGACACTATTACTGACAGCCTTCTTTGGGCACCACCCAGTATTGTAGCGCTTGGAACATTTTCCAGTGCACAGAAGAAGAGTGAACTTTGGTTCGCACCCGCTGGCTTTACAAGGGGGGGACTAACCGAAGGATCTGCTGGACTTCCAGTAATCCAGACCCGCGAACGACTAACTTCTAAGAATCGTGACGATCTCTATGAGTCAAATATTAATCCGATTGCTACATTCCCCGCAGAGGGTATCGTAATCTTCGGACAAAAGACATTACAGGTGACACCCTCGGCGCTTGATAGAATTAATGTACGTCGCTTAATGATTTTTGTCAAGAAAGAGATTTCAAGAATGGCGGCTACAATCCTATTCGACCAGAATGTGCAAGCAACTTGGGATCGATTCTTGAATAAGGTTAACCCCTTCTTGCGAAGTGTCCAGGCTCGGCTTGGGCTTACAGATTTTAAGGTTGTGCTTGATGAAACCACGACAACCCCCGAGTTGATCGACAGAAATGTCTTATATGCTAAGATTTTCTTAAAGCCTGCCCGTGCCATCGAATTCATCGCTCTTGACTTTGTTATCACAAATACAGGTGCCGGTTTTGAAGATTAATGATAAAAGAACTATGTATTATAGGAACAGGAGAAACAAATAAATGTCACAGAATTTTTGGTCATCAAAAGACTTAGAGCCAAAACGCCAGTTTAGATTTCTTATAAGCTTGCAGCCCGGTGTGTCACAGACGGAACTACAATTTGCTTGTAAAACTGCGGATCGCCCCAGCTATACGATTGGCGAGCAGGAGCATAGATTCTTTAATCATACTTTTTACTATCCCGGCAGAATGAATTGGAACACAGTTGGAATGACCCTTGTTGACGCTATAACTCCTGGCTCAACAGAGCTTCTATATGAATATCTGTCAGACATCGGGGTTCAGCAACCTAGAGATTTTGGAGAAGCAACCTCCACAACAATTACTAAAGAGTCCGCTGTTAATTCACTTGGCGATGTTAAAATTAAAGAGCTTGGCACAAGCGGCACAAACGAAACAAGGATTATAGGTGAATGGTCCTTGATTAATGCGTTTATTACAGAGGTTAACTTTGGTGCTCATTCTTACGACTCGGATGAAATGGTCGAGATAAGCCTCACATTAAGATATGATTGGGCGCAGTATAAGAAAATGGCCGGACAAGGCTCGAAATTACGACCCCCGAAAGGCGGGTAAAGACAAGAAATTACGTAATTAATTTTTTAAAAAACGTAATATATAGTTTATACTATAAACATAAAATAATAAATACAGAGGTGTAAATGGCTAGAAATAACCAAGCACGCACTGGTGCAAAGGAAGCATCAGAGGCTGCTTTAGAGAATGATCCTCCTGTTGAACCGACACCGGCATCACCAAGAGGGACACTCTCATACGTAACTCCTACGGAGTTTGTGGAGCTTCCATCGGGAGGAAAATATTATCCCCCAGGGCATCCACTATATAAACAAGATACCGTTGAAATACGCTATATGACCGCGAAAGATGAAGATATTCTTACTTCACAAACTCTTTTGCGTAAAGGTCTTGCAATTGATCGATTGTTAGAAAATATTTTAGTTAATGAAGAAATTCAGACTAATGATATGCTTGTGGGTGATAAAAGCGCATTAATCCTTGCTGCAAGAATTTCTGGATATGGCGCAGATTACCAAACCAAGGTCACTTGTCCAGGCTGTAATACAGCAACGGATAGCACCTTTGATCTTAATGACGTGAGACTTGATCAGGGCACTATAGCATCTGAGGATGTCGAAGAAGTTCAAGTAACACCACATGGGACATTTGTAACAACGCTACCAAAAACACAATATGAAGTTGAATTTAGATTATTAACTGGGCGCGATGAAAAATACCTTACTGAAGCAGCTAATAAGAAATCAAAATTAAACTTACCTGATGCTGTTTCGACCGATTTATTAAAAAGGCTGCTCATTTCGGTTAATGATGTAACCAATGGAAACGAGATAAGTGACTTTGTTGACGCAATGCCCGCCCTTGATTCGCGCTTTCTACGCGCTTGTGTACAAGGTGCAACCCCAAATATTGATATGACACAACTATACTCTTGCTCAAACTGCGGTTATGAATCCGAAATGGAGGTGCCGTTGACAGCGGACTTTTTTTGGCCTGGATAATAATTATATGGAAATGGTCTATGAGCATTTCTTTTATTTAAAACAGCATGGAAATTGGAGCTTTGTGGAAGCATATAATTTACCAATTGGTTTAAGAAATTGGTTTGTAAAAAGATTATCACAACATTTCGAAGAACAAAACGAACAAGTTGACAAGGCGAATCGAAGGGCAAAAAATAGTTCTTAAGGCTAAACTACGAGAAAATTGGGTTAACGCCCAATTTTCTTTTTTTATGGAACTAATTAAAAAAGACGGTAGTGTAAGGAGGGATCCCTATGAATGATACAAGTGATTTAATTCCAATTAAGATTGATTTAACAATTGGCGACTCTATTAATGAAAGCTGGCTTTCAATGTTCGGCGCAAATGTAAAAGCAATGATGGGCGCAATGTTCGGGGGTCACTCGCTGCCAGTCGAAGTTGTAGGCACTAGGAGCCAAGTCAACTCTTTTTCAAAAGCACTCGGCTCAGAAAAAAAATATCTTGAAGCCATGCACAAGCATGGATTAAACGACCCCAAAGTGACAAAAAATAAGTTCGCACTAAACAAGGCTATACGAAGCTTCGAAAAAGAAACCGGAATCGTTTGGCCATTTAAATAGGAGAGAATTGAAACGTGGGTAATGATAATAATGATAATAATGATAATAATGACACCCCGCTGACTGGACCACAGATTCGACGCCAAGTAGTGAAGCTCAGAGAGCTACTAAGGGATTATCCAGAGCTTAAAGCTTTCAATACCCAACTAGATAACTTTAACGAAAGGCTTCGTGGATCATCCGACTCGGTTGAAATAATCTCCAGTGATCTAAAGGCGTTGGCAGAGATAATAAATGTTGCGTCACGCAACACGGACAGCGCCACGAAAGCTCTTGCAGGGCTTGATTATCAAGCCGAACTACTGATCACGCGATTGACAGGAGTTCAAAAAATCAGCGGGGACACATTTATAGAATCATTTGGCCAGGCAATTCAAAATAGCGAGAAATTCACCGATGTTTTAGGACAGTTGGCAAAAACCTCAAAAGAAACTCTTTCAGGTTTTAATATCGGAATTTCAACATTAAGGAAGTTCACAGAAGGTTCCTATGAATTAACTAAAGAAATTGATGTAGCTACTTCCGCATTTGCCAAAGCCACAGGAACAGGCAATCAATATAAAGGTATGTTGAAGGCATCAGAATTCCAAAATCGTCGTTTAGGCGTAACGATGGGTGAACAAACTGCCGCACTCCAAACAATGATAGGCGGATTTTCAGAGTTTTTGTTAATATCCGACGACATGCAAGAACTTCTGCTGCAAGAAACTACTCAATTTGAACAATTTGGTGTTGCTACTGCCACTACAACTAAGTTTTTGCAGAATGTTACAAGAACAACTAAACAATCAATTCCGCAAGCTAGAAGACTTCAAAAAACTATAATGGGCGTTGCCAATGCTTTTGGCGACGATCTAAATAAGGTTTTGGAAGAAACCAGCGACGTAATACCACAGCTTGCAATATATGGACAAAGGCTAGAAAGCGTTCTAAAAGATGTTTATGCCGCTTCGAAACTAACAGGCATGGGAATGTCCGACATTGTAGCATTTGGTACTCAGTTTGACACATTTGAATCAGCAGCCCAGGCAGCAGGAAGCCTAAATGCCGTTCTTGGTCAAATGGGTGGACGCCCTCTTATTGACACAATGGAAATTCTTCGAACTATAGAAGAGGGTGGACCTGCCGCAGCTATGGAATTATTCCGAAGCTCTATCGAACAATCTGTTGGCAGCTTTGAAAATTTGGGATATTGGCAGCAAAACGCTATAGCCGATGCAATGGGGATGTCCGTCGAACAAGTACGGATGATGATGCTCCAAGAAGAACAAACAAGTAAAATGGAAGCCGCCATGAATAAAGTGGGGCTCAGTCAGACCAAAATGAACGAACTTCTGAAAGAAGGTCGGGATTTATGGACCGAATTACAAATTCTGGTAATGCAGTTTGCAGTAAGCATGGAGAAGCCATTACAGGTATTAAAGGGGATGATAGGGACTGTAAGCAGCTTCCTCGGGGGATTGAGCCCAACTGGAAAAATGATTATGGGGCTTGGTGGAAGCGCTATTGCCATGGGTTTGATTACCAAATTTCTACTCCGAGGAACACGCTTCGCTCCAATGTTCGTCCAAATCTCGGAAAAATCGCTCGGAATGATGGCGCTGCTTCATGGCAAACTGATGGGCCCACCGGGACTCGGCGGCGGACTCCTGGCCACCATCGGACCCTTGATTTTCGTTCTTGGCGGGATTGCCGTTGGACTCACCGGGCTCATGAAGGCTTGGAACAACTGGGCAGGGACTCAAGACCCAGAGTTGAAGAGTCGGAAAGCGAAATGGGGCATCGCCGGGGCAATCACTGGAGCGCTTGGAGGAGCCCTCATAGGAGCGAAAGCTGGCATCCTGGGGGGACCATGGGGGGTGGTCATCGGAGCCCTTGCCGGGGCAGGACTCGGCGCGTGGGCGGGTACTAGTATGCCCGGAAAACAGAAACAATCCTTCCAGAAAGGGAGGTTCGGAACAACTAACGTGTTATCTTCCCGTCAGACCAAGAGCACACAACCAGCAACCACAGCCACGCTCCATGCCAATGAAGCAGTAATTCCGCTTACGCAGTCTGGGCGTGATGCAATGGGAATCACGCGAACAAATCATCTTCTTGAAAGAGTCGTGGAACGACTTGGCACGGTGATCACTACAAACGAGGTCAAACAGAATCAGCAAGTTGTCATGACACACGAACAGATGACCGCTGGCGTGAAGCGTGCGCTCAAAACGATACCAGGGGTTACAGCAGTATAATGGGCTTCTTAGTTGAAAAAGAAAATAGGAAACTGTACAATGGTGTCCACAAAGAGTTGTCCCTTGCTAGCTGGGCTGATCAGCAAGGATATACATTAACGTTTACACATGTAGCCACAGGACATTCAGTTGAGTTTCCAGGCACAGTTACTTCGTTTACCGATTCTCACGCATCAGAATTGAAAATGAAAATGCTTTATAAAGAAACAGATCCGCTCGTTCGTACCCAAAACACAATGAGGAAAATTTCTTTTAATTTTTATGTGGCTAGCGCTTCTTTGGAAGAGGCACGCTATAACGAACAAAGTCTGAATTTATTAATGTGTATGATGTATCCAAGACGAAACACAAACAATACCGTAGCTGCTCCCGGAACCCTCATCAGAGTTCGTGGCTTAAAGTTTATAAATACAGCTAGAGAACAAATCTTCGTCGGTTCCGGCTTGAAAGACACTCATTTAAGAATTAATTCTGATGGCATAGGGATATATATTCAATCCCTAGAATACAGCCCAGACACGGAAGCTGGATTTATTACTAGCAAAGGCACTGGAGGACTCCACGGAGAAGACGAAATATATCCAGCACGAATCGAACTTTCGATTCAGGGTGACGTATGGATCGATCAATATACAGCAGATGATTGGCAGCCACTACCCCACAATTATCCTTCTTATAGGTAAACACATATGACTAAACGAACCGGAGGCAAAGACCAATATAGTTTTCTTAAGCAAATTGGAGATCAATCTTATCCTCCTCTCATAATACAGTCCGCAGATGGTGTTGTTACGTTAGATGCAAAATATATTATTTTAGAAAATTATTCTGAAAAATATAAACCAAAAATAGTCATTGAGCATATTTTTGGACAAATAAATCCAAGAGTAAGATATAGTAATACAGAGAGAACCATCGATCTTCGCTTTACTTTAGCCGCACGAAATGTGCATGAAGCCAAAGCAAATCTAGAGTATTGTTCAAAACTCGCTCGTTCACCATATGGTACGTGGGCAGTATCCGATATTAATCAAGTTAGTGATCGGGCAGTATTCGATTGGGCTTACCACAGTCAGGTATCATATATTGTTAATTTTGGAACTCTTTTAAGAAATCAAACAGTCAAGGTTACCAGTTTTGATTTTGAAATAAATTTTGATGCAGGCGTATTTGATTACGGTTCAACACCCGTAAGTGATAAAATGCCAGATCAAGTCGTGGACAACTATATAGGTGGTCAAGGATACGCAGAGCCATCATCAAAAAATATAGGACAATTATTAGATGACCGATGGTTCAGTAAGGGTCAGCAACCGGGAGCAACCTTAAAGGAGCAAGAGTATGTTTATCACGGAGAAGCAGGCGCTGTGTATCCAAAAGCAGTTAGTGTTAATATATCTATGTTAGCACTTCATTCAAGACCTTTGTGTTTCGGTGGAAGCCCGCGCACAGAGGGTTCTGTGGGATGGTCGTTCACAGGAGAAGATGGAGCAGTTTCTAATTGGCCGCACGGAACTGGGGGAGACGAATTCTCTCCACATTCGGTTGCGCCATATTGTCAGCCTGACGAAACAGGAAAGGCACCAGAAGCCATTGGGTACATTAGGGGCGTGGGGAAATATGGGGACATTGAAGGCGTTCTGGATGAAATGAGTATAGGTTCACCATCGCCTATCGACCTTGGCGGCGAAGAAATAGAGGCAAGAATGAACCGTCCAGAAGACGAGCCCCGTTCATTGGAAGAAATTAAAGACTCCATTCTACTAAAATAATTGTATTATAGCTAATTAGTTACAGGAGGATTTAAGATGTCATCACGAAGCCGAACCCTGGGGAGACGATTCTTTAGAAACGTTAACTCACGCTATCATGATATTTTGAATCGAAAAAAAATATCAGGAATTAGACAATGGGCAACGCCTGTAACCCGCGAACCAACTTTCCGCGAATTAGAAGCCGTTACCGATGTAGAGCATATATGGAAAACGGGAGACAGATTCTATAAATTAGCAAATACATATTATGGCAACTCAGAATACTGGTGGGTAATTGCTCGTTATAACCAAGCACCAACTGAAGGACATCTCAAAGCGGGTATGCGTATATATGTTCCGTTACCTATAGACAGATTATTAGAGATTTTATAGACAATGCCCGACCAACCTGTATATACACAAAGAGAGCGAGCGCAAAGTTATTTAATAAATAATCTACAGCGTATACTTAATGCAACCGGAAGGAACAAAGCGTTCCCTGGTATCAAGGAGGATGATCACCTCAAGACCCCGGCCCTGGGACCACCTCCTGTTGCTATCGTGCGACTTGTCGGTGACGATAGAGATAAAAACGGTCACCTTAAGACAGGAGAGCCAGCCGCTGTTCTTCCCACAGATGACCCTAATGCCCATACAACACTTAGTACGTTCACTCCGACCCAGTATTTTAATATATTCGACCTAGAATCATCTGTTACCAGTCAACTCCAAGCAGATGTGAGCTTGTGGAAGGTATATCCCGATCCAGCCCGCCCAGAAGGATATCCAGTAGAATTCAAATCTGCGTGGCTAGATGATTTATGGCGTCAAAAGGGAAATGAGAATCGGAAGGACAAATACGCAACAAAGATCGCAGAGGCAGAAGCGTGGGATACTATCGAGGATGCGCCCAAAGTCGGTATAACAGGTTTGAGTATCAAAAGACTAGGAGGCAATCCAGCGCAAGTAGAATCCAATATCGAAGTTTCGGTAACAATTGAGACACATAATCTACAGAATTTATTTTTTCGACATGTTCCCAAAGACTTGCCGAAAAACCCACCCAAGAGTCTTACAAAAGACGGAATAGCTTGGATTGATTTAATTAAATTGAATCCGGGCTCCGTTTTAAAGACTGGCAATTGTGATAGAATATATAACGAGGACGAACTACGTATTAAACTAAAACTAGGCTATTATTATGCAAACGACAGTTTATCGATAAACCGGCTCAACGAGGAACACATACGGCGCTCGTCGCCCCTTGAAGACATATCAGAAGAAACGAAGGCACAGATGGAAGCTCTTGGCACGCGATTCGACCCCGGTGTCACAGCAAAACTGGATAGGCAGCAAGCACGTCCGCCCCAATCCGGCAAGAAAACAACCCATGGCAAGAAGACTGTAGCTGCCATCAACGAACAAGCTGAGATACTTACTTTAGTATTAAAGAATCATGATATTATTATAGATACGGATCTTACAGTTCGGATGACAATAAATTTTGTTGGATACTCTGAAGTTTTGCAGAGAACGCCTACAGCAGATTTGTTAGACGCGCCTGAAGTTGCCAAACAACTCCTTAAAGCACAAAATGCAGTAGCAGGTGTGCACCGGGACTTAGAAGTGCTTAGTGCGGTACCGGATATTGACGAAATGCCGGAAGGAACTGAGGAGGAGAAACTACTGAAAGACGCCGCTAAGAAAGAAGCACGAATCAGAAAACGATGTGTGCAACAAACTGAAGAAAGATTAAAAGAAGCGCAAGATACATACGACGGGCATCTGCTTTACGCAAAGCGACAGCTTTATAACCAATTGAGATTAGAACAAGGTACCGTAGGCACTTCTAGAGTTTACGAACTTGCTATACCAAAAGCTGATCCAATATGGTTTGTGGCGGATCCGGGCTTGCTCTACCGCACCCCCGGTGAGCTTCTGATAAAAGGTTATTATTCGCCGTGGAAATCTGTGAGCGGACTGCCCCCGAATTGGGCGAGTAATCTCAAGAATGACCGGGTTCGAGAACAGCTCGACGTTGCTCAATTAATCGAGGCATCTGGGTACGACCAGCACGGGAGAAGTACCGTGATCCACATTCCCGAGTGGGAGGAGGACTTCGAAACAAAGCGCGAAGAGGCTCTCAAAAACTTACCAGAATTTTCTCAATATAGGTTCTTCCAGTTTGTATTTTTAGGCGACATTATAGAGGCTGCTTTAGAGATTGTAGCCTATAACAATCGACCATATACAAAAGGAGCAGGACGTAATGCTACACCATTTTTCCAAGAGTTGGACTCGGAGGGAAATCTTGGTCCTTATGCAGTAGACACCATAAAGCGTTTTGGTAAATACGTATTTGGCGATATAAAAATTCCCGATCCTCATATGCAACTTGCTCAATACGCTCCTTATGATCGATATATTAATATAGCCGACATTCCAATAGATCTTGAATTTTTTAGAACTTTTTGGTATAACGAGGTAGTTTCAAAGCCAAAAATAACCAAATATCATCTAAGAAATCTAGTCATAGGACTTTTGGACAAGCTGCTTCCATATGCACTTACTAATCGTATTAGCTTGAACGCAAACTCTCCTTCTACTGAAAATCCCCAAGCAATAATGACCCATTTTTCGCTAGCTGGACAGGCTACAGCACTAAATCTCGAAGAGTGGGAAGTTGATTATGTTCCAGATAAACTGGTGACAACAAATTATCGGACAGGCGGCTCGGCCGCCCATCCTTCTGGCAGGCCTCCCAGGAGCGCGGCTGGTCCTGGGGCTGCCAAGCCACCCAAAGAGTGGGCGGCAACAGAGGTTGAAAGACTAAAATCTAGTGGATTCTCTGCAATGCCATACTTGTTATTATCAACTGCACAAAAGAAAGTGACTAGCGCACATAAAAATTATTATAGCCAATCATTTCCTGAATCATATGATATTTTTGCTATAACACAAAAAGCCAATTCCAGCCTAGTACGACGCGGAAACAGCGACAAAGATAGAAACATTGGCATTATTCATTTCAAAATGGAAAGTGCCGAGAAAAAAATGTTATTGAATATAAAATTTAATAGAAATGATCTACCCGCCCTTCAAACCGCCAACATCATGTCAGGTCAAGGAGAAAACAAACAAGGAATATTAAGAGAAAAATATGATGCAACTGTACACCTCTATGGCACCGTGGCTTTAAAGCCCGGTGCAATTATATACATAGATCCAGATGCGCTTCAAAATGCTGTTCAAATGCCGAAGGTGGGTACGCAACCGGATGGCACCATATATAAAGGCGATAAGCTACAACACACACTAGACGATGGCACATCGATTGCTCTATCGGCTGCAAGAACGCTGGGAGTCGGGGGCTATTTTGTGGTTATTACAGTTGAACACGATTTCGGAGATCTTGGCACAGGGGGAGATTGGAGGACTATTTTAAATACTAAATGGCTCTCATTTAAACATATCGAGGGGCTGGCAGACTCATGTACACAACTCGAAGATGAGCATATCTTAGGAGAACTTAGTAAAGAAGCCGCCGCATGTCTGCGTAAAGAAAGATCAGCGGCGGCCGAAGCCGATGAGCCCGGTCCAGGCGCAGATGGGGGGTCCAACCCAGACATTTGGTAATAAACTATGGCAAAGAATATAAAATTAAATAGAAGAAATATAAGGAATAGAAAAAGTTCAAAGCAACGCTTTAACTTGAGAAAGCAATATTTGAATCATGTTTCAACTAATGAATTTAATAATTTCTTTGATGCATCGCGCACACCCTATTATGGAAAAGTTGATCAGAAAGGAAACGTAATATATCCTTCCGAAAGACATCTTTCTAATTTAATACAAAATACCAATTTTTCTCCTGACACAGTATACGCAATTAATTTTGTTGCCGATGCTTTTCGTGATCTTCAGAATTATTTTAACAAAGCAAATCGAATGGGTATATTAGTTCAGGACGCAAATACGGTTCAAACAATTAATCCCGTTAAAGGATGGCAAAGTGTACATACTATATATGCCTCCCACATCCGGGGCATAGGCACCAACTTGGTGTCTTCTTATCTTGAAAAACCAAACGAAGGACACGGATTTGAAAACGCTAAGCCAAAGAACTTTGATCAATATATAAACTCGATTAAACACCTTTATGGCACTATAGGTTCCAAATTGCCACTAAGCCGTTCATCATATATTTTATCAAATAAGTGTCCTCGACACATTTCTGGTCTTGTAATAGAAATTACTCCTGCAATTGATTACTCCGATGACATGTCAAAAAATTTTCTATATATAGAAAGTCCAAATTTTAAGTTTTACATGACGGGTCTTAAAAAATTCGGATTTATGGCAGATAAAGATTACCCTGGTAGGATCATAGCCGATCTTGGTTCGCCTCAAATGCAACGATACATGGGTAACTATAAGATCACTCTTGATAATCTTTTTGACACGTATTATTATAAAGCAAAAGATTACGATTACGATCTTATAAGTGTATATTTAATGCAGTTTTATAATAACTATGCTGCGCTATATCCTGTTATGACTGAAACAACCGCCCGTGCCGCCCGCATCGCTCCCAAATATATCCTCGAAAACACACAATTTACCGACAATAATAACCCTATTCGCTTAACGGCATATGGTTCATGTATCTCTCAAGCTATGTTAATTCGAAGAAGCTTCTTATCCGACAATGACATTACAACAAGATATAACCAAGATTTTTGGCTTTCAGCGTACATCGAGTTTTTAAACTATGAGCTAAAAAATCCATTGAACAAACACCAAATAGCAAAGACAATAAAAAATGCAAAAGATTTAAAGAAAAGTGTTGACTTTGACACTGCTATCGGTTATATTGGAGATAAGTTCAATTTTTATCGCTACCCCACCAGCGACTTGTCATTAATGAACTATGAAAACGCTACAACAAAGTAATAGGTGATTTTTGCTTGCCCAAGCATTAGATGATAAACGGCATTGTGTTGGCA
>Ga0208011_1000302_pt1 | contig 20133 bp, 38 predicted proteins | sample 7_EtaG_FD_184080 | JGI IMG/M metagenome (GOLD analysis project Ga0208011, IMG submission 184080) | Marine viral communities from the Subarctic Pacific Ocean - 7_ETSP_OMZ_AT15161 metaG (SPAdes) (version 2) | ecosystem: Environmental > Aquatic > Marine > Oceanic | place: Pacific Ocean | collected...
AAGATTCCATTCAGCCATTTGATTGCGAGACATCATAGTGTTCATAAAAATTTAACCCTCCACTTAATGGACACACATAATAAGGAAGTTTGGGTTCATTGTCTTCTCCTTTAACATCCTACTCTTATTTAGCATATTTGTGTTCAAATAGCAACTTAATAGTTACATTTTTTAAACGAGTAAATATACTTTGTAGTAAATACCTATAGGTATAAATGAAAAAGTATTTTGACAAAGTAGTAGAGTGGGATCGTAATCTTGCTCGCAAGTTTCAAGAGAAATTTAACCTCACTGATTACCAGATGTTATGCATATCATTCGCAAAAGGCGTAGTCATTGGAGCAATACTTCTGTAAAGTTCCTATCATGGGTTATAATATTCATATCATTAGTTAATCTCGGTTTTTTAGCACACCCATGAAGTTTTTAATCGCTTTAATTGTTACATTGTTTCTTGCTTTACCTGCATCCGCTGCGGAAATTATAATGGGTTCTGGAGGCAACTTAGTCTTTGAGCCTAATGAGTTAACTGTTTCAGCAGGAGATTCTGTTACATTCGTTAATGGAGATTTACCTCCTCACAATATGGTGTTCAATGAGCATCCAGAACTATCTCATCCTGACTTAGCATTCGTTGCTGGAGAAAGTTTTGATGTAACCTTTACTGATGCAGGAGACTATGAGTTTCAGTGTGAACCTCATGCTGGTGCTGGTATGAAAGGCGTTATCCACGTATCCTAATGGAAGAATTACCATCAGTTGTTTGGAGTGTTATTTATTTTTGTCTTATTGGTTTGACAGGAACCGGATATGCTGTATACTATATACTGAGGACAGCTTATCTTGAAATGCGTGATGGCGAAGGAGAAAACATTGAACGATCTGAAAGTTGATGCACACATTGCAGTACTTCATACTAAAGTTGATTCGCTTATAGAGAAGCAAAAAGAACTTACTCATCGTGTTCGTGCGAATGAGAAGGTAGTTGCTGCTATTGGTCTGCTTGGATCAATAGCACTTGCTTTTATTGGTGCAGGTTATTTTGCAGCACCAGCAGAGGCGTGTAGTCTTCCTGCAGATGGTAGTCCGGCAAATTGTCCAGAGGATTGGGCGGTTCTAGAACCAAGTCCTCCAAATGGAATAGTGGCAGGATCTATACAACCTAGTGAAGAAAATTATATACCTTATCAACAACCTTATGATGGTATGTTGCCGGATAATTCTGCGACAATTAATAATTGGATGAGCAAGATGCGACAGTGGGAATTGGAGCAGAGCATGAAGGATCCTGCTTTTGATATAAATAATGCACTTGCAGAGTTTTGGAAAAATGGGAGCAATGGTTCCACCGAGTCGGAAGAGTTGTTACAACTTTCGAGTGGTGACGATAGACAAAGTATTGGATGGAGATACGATCGACGTGACGATCGATTTGGGATTCGACCTTTACAAAAAGGAACGGGTACGGATAGCGGGAGTGGATACTCCGGAGAAGAGAACTAGAGACCTGGAAGAGAAGGCATTGGGTATCGATGCTACCAACTGGTTGAAGAAGAAGTTGGAAGATACTATCTCTGGTGATGGAGATGAACTTACCATTAGAACCGAACTGGTTGGTGGTATGGGTAAGTATGGTAGACTGTTAGGGTGGTGCTATATAAATGAAGATACTCTCTCATTGAATGAGCAGATGATCACTGAAGGTTATGCTTGGGAATACGATGGTGGAACTAAGCAGAAAGACTTCGAACAACTACGTGAGATCCGTAGAGCACACGGTACATTAATCGAGTAAAACAATGGAAGACGTATTAAAGCAAGCATTACCTCAAGAGGTAATAGAAGTGCAGGAAGCAATTGCACCATTAGCACCAGAACCTGGATTCCCTTGGGGTGGAGTAGGTATTGGAGTAGGGGTAGTAGTAGTAGTTGCTGTTTGTGCAAAACTTTATAAGTGTACTGCTAAGAAGTAGTGCGGATTCGTGACGATTATCGTGACGAACTCCTGGAATTATTAAAAAAAGATGCTTATCGTAATGGTGAGTTCAAACTTTCTTCTGGGAAGACGAGCGAGCACTATGTGAACTGTAAACCTGTGATACTTAATGGTAAAGGTTTATTGATGGTGTGTGATATGTTCTTGAAGCATATTGAGCACGACAGTAAAGCAGTAGCAGGACTTACTTTGGGTGCTGATCCCTTGGTAAGTGGTGTTGCTATGCATTCATATCAATTCTGGCACAATGTTCAGGCTTGTTATATTGTTGATGGTTTAATTATACGTAAGGAACCAAAGGGACATGGTACAGCGTCTCAGATAGAGGGACCATTACCACCTAAAGGAACAAAGATTACTGTATTAGAAGATGTAGTTACTACTGGTGGTTCATCCATTAAAGCAGTCAATGTTCTTCGTGATGCTGGTTACATTGTAGAGCGTGTAGTAACTATTATAGATAGGCAAGAGGGTGGTGAAGACGCCATGAAGAAAGCAGGGTTACAATTAAAATCATTATTTACATTGGAGGATTTCCGATGAGTGAGTTTCAATCTGATATAAAGGATAAGAAGTATGATGAGGAAGGTAACGAGTTAGATAAGCATGGGTTTAGGGTTAAGAGATATCCAGATGGATTGGAGTCCGTTCGTAAGTCTGTTGCGAATTGTGAATATATGTGTGGATTGGATAGGAATATGATGGCAAAATTACTTAAAGGTGAGTGGAGTCAATCGGCTACATTAGATCACACTGGTAGAACTTCTAAGAAGATTGTGATAGAATACGACATTAAGATTGATTCATCTTGACAGAATCAATCTTTTATCTTAAACTAACTACGTTCACTGCAGAAAAATGACACGTTCGCTTGTAGACAAATTCCATAAGCATCTACCATTACTAGAACAAACCGCACGAAGAGAGTGTGAGTTAGACCATACAAATCCCAAACTATACAGGAAGGTTTATCGTTACTTTAAGGATCAAGGAGTAGAATTCTACGGAAACCCCGACGACGATTATGAGTTGGTTGTTGAGGAATTAGAATCCCATTTAAGAACTAAATAACACTAGCAAAATTATTAAACAGATGGCAACACCAAGAGGAACAGGCAAATCTGCGAGGTCTTCATCAGGCGCATCAATGTCAGCATATGACGTTGAAGTTGAATCAAGACTTAAAGCACTAGAAGCAGCAGTTAAAGAACTTCAGGTTACATGTGCAACACATACGCATGCAGGTGGCGGTTCTGATGCTGGTGACGCTGAGAAGATTAAAGGACTTACAGAAGACGTTAAGCGTTTACGTACAACGTTAGGTATCTGATGAGCAAAACTGCATTAGTAATGGGTGCTGGTGGTTTCATCGGTTCCCATATGGTGAAACGTCTCAAACAAGAAGGATACTGGGTGCGAGGGGTTGACCTTAAGCGTCCAGAATTTTCTAGTACTGAGGCAGATGAGTTTATCCAAGGCGATTTAACTGACGCTTTGTTTGTTGAAAGGATTATTCGTTACACTGGTTCGACTGGTAATTTCTATAAACAGGACGTTCCACATAGATATTGGAATGGTTTTGATGAAATTTATCAATTTGCAGCAGACATGGGTGGGGCAGGGTTCATCTTTACAGGTGAAAATGACTCTGAAATCATGTTTAACTCTGCATCTATTAACTTAAACCTACTAAATGAACAGAAAAAGTTAAATGAGTTAACAGATCGTAATAGAACTAAGATTTTTTATAGTAGTTCGGCATGTATGTACCCTGCTTTTCATCAGGAGACTACAGATGATCCTAAACTACCAGAGAGTCTTGCGTATCCAGCACAACCGGATAGTGAATATGGATGGGAAAAATTATTCAGTGAGAGGTTATATCTCACTTTCAATCGTAATCATAATATCCCTGTTAGGATTGCTCGTTACCATAACATCTTCGGACCAGAAGGTACCTGGGAAGGAGGAAGAGAGAAGGCTCCTGCAGCAATTTGTCGCAAGGTATCATCTGTCCCTAGTGGAGACAGTATTGTTGTTTGGGGTGATGGAGAACAAACTCGCTCATTCCTTTACATAGATGAGTGTATTGAAGCAACTCGTAGGTTGATGGATTCAGACTTCATGGGACCAGTTAATATTGGTTCAGAAGAGATGGTAACCATTAATCAGTTAGTAGATACTGTTGCTAAGGTTGCTGACAAGGAGATTGGCAAGTCCCATGTAGAAGATTCGAATGCAATTGGTGTTCGTGGTAGGAACTCCTGCAACGATCTTATTCGTGAGAAACTTGGTTGGGATTATGAACAGACTTTGGAGGAAGGTATTCGTAAGACTTATGAATGGATTTCCTATCAGAATCCTGACACCAATATACCGGTTGTCTTGGATAAAGAAGAATCTATGAGTATGGAAGATTATGATTTACAAGTATTCGAAAATTGATCCAGAGAAACTTCTACACCTTATCAATCGTTGTGATGAGATAGAGGGAAGGACTGATGTAGCACCCGCTAGTCAGTTCATTCAACTTGCTACGCTGAGGATGGAGAAGGGTAAAACCTTCCGTCCTCATAAGCATATATGGAAACCTGCTTCAAAACTGGAAGTAATTGCTCAGGAATCCTGGGTAGTTATTAAAGGTTCTGTTAAGATTTTCATGTATGATTTAGATGATAGTCTTATTGGTACAGAGGTTATCAATCCAGGTGACTGTTCAATGACTTTTGAAGGTGGGCACACCTATGAGATTCTAGAAGAAGACACCATTGTTTATGAATATAAAACTGGCCCATACACGGGCATTGAAAATGATAAGGTGTTCCTGAATGACAAAGATTAATCTTGGTTGTGGTTGGAGAAACTTTGGCCCCGATTGGATACACATCGATGGTGGAGACTATGATCACTTAGATCATAAGGACATCATCAATTTTCCTTATGAGAACGTAGACTTGATTTATGCTTCTCATGTGCTAGAATACTTTAGTCGGGAAGAGGCACTCCCAATTCTAAAAGTATGGAAGAACAAACTGAAACAAGGTGGTGTTCTCCGTCTAGCTGTTCCTGATTTCAATGCCCTGTGGAGGTTATACTCTATGGGGGAACCTATTGAAAAAATACTTGGACCTTTGTATGGGCGGATGCTTATGGGTGAAGAGACTATCTATCACAAGACTGTGTATGATACTCCATCCCTTAGAACTCTCCTATTTAATGTAGGGTTTAAGTATATTCGGCATTGGGATCATCGTGAAGTTGAACATGGTAAATATGATGACCATTCACAAGCATATTATCCACACATGGATAAGGAGAATGGTGTTCACGTGAGTCTTAATATGGAGGCAACCAGATGGGATTCGAAGTAGTTACTAAGTTGGAAGATAAGGTTGCTTCATTCTTTGGAGCACCTTATGCAATTGCAACTGACTCTTGTACTCATGCTGTAGAATTGTGTCTACGTTATGAGCAACCATATGAGGTTACTTTCCCACCACATACATACCCTTCTGTGCCGTTCTTAGGGCAGAAATTAGGGTTGAGGTGGAGTTGGAAAGAAGAGGAGTGGGTAGACTATTACCAGATTGGTAATACAAATATCTATGATGCTGCTGTTCTCTGGAAGATGGGTGGTTACATACCCAGTACTCATATGTGTTTGAGTTTTCAGTACCAGAAGCACCTTAAGATTGGTAGGGGTGGTATGATTCTTACTGATAATAAAGAAGCATTTGAAATGTTATCTGAAATGGTGTATGATGGTAGAAATAGTAGAACCATTCCTTGGCGTGAACAAAACATTAGAACTGTTGGGTATCATTATTACATGACACCTGAAGCAGCACAGGCAGGACTGGATCAGTTTGAAGATGCAGTCTTAAGAGAACCAAAGATTTGGACTGATAGAGATTACCCAGATCTCAGAACAATGGACGTATTTAAATGAAGAGAGCTCTTATTACTGGCATCAGTGGACAAGATGGAAGTTATCTGTCTGAGTATCTACTGAGTCTTGGGTATGAGGTTCATGGTATCCTTCGTCGTCACTCTGTTGCAGAGAATCAGGACGCAAGGATAAGAGAATTGGAAGTCATTACTCACTATGGTGATTTGACTGATGAACTATCACTAGTTCGTATTCTCCAAGAGAATGAGTTTGATGAGATTTATAATCTCGCTGCCATGAGTCATGTACGTATCAGTACTGACATGCCATCGTTTACTATCAAGACAAACAGTCTTGGTGTATTGAATATGTTAGAACTATGCAGGGTGTTACAACCAAATGCTAAGTTCTATCAGGCAAGTTCATCTGAGATGTTTGGTAACTCTATAGATGATGATGGATGTCAGAGGATAACTACTCCTATGCACCCTGTGTCTCCTTATGGTTGTTCAAAAGTTCTTGCTTATAATCTTGTTCGGCATTATCGTGCTGGCTACAACAAGCACTACGTCAACGGAATCTTATTCAACCATGAGTCCCCTAGAAGAGGATCAAACTTCGTCACCAATAAGGTAGTTAAGACTGCTGTTCAAATCCATAAAGGATTGCGTGATAAGTTAGAGTTAGGTAACCTTGATTCCAGTAGGGATTGGGGACATTCCAAGGATTATGTGCGTGGAATGCATGCTATACTAACCAATGATGAACCAAAGGATTATATTATTTCTACAGGTGATACACATACAGTGCGTGACTTCTGTAGATATACCTTTGAGAAACTTGGTAAGAACTATCAGGATTATGTAACTCAGAACCCTAAGTTTATGCGTCCTGAGGAACTTAAGTTCCTTAAGGGTGACTCTACTCCAATCCGTGAGGAACTGGGTTGGGAACCTGAGTATACTTTTGATAGTATGCTTGATGAAATGATCGAATTTTGGTTGAACAATGTTTAAGAACTCTACGTACCACGGTCCCACAGAATTAGAACTCAACACAGAGTTTGAGAAGAAGGTTAGCGTCTCCTTTGATACCCTCCAGAAGGATGAGGAAGCAGAGGTTAAGGTGTTAGTGGTGGTTGAACCACCATGTGTTCATGCGTTTGATGATACAGTCAGACAACACGCAAAGGAGTTTGATTTAATCCTTACCTATCGTGAGTGGTTAATAGAAGAACTTGAGAATGCTAAGTTGTTTAACTGGGCAAACTGTTGGATTAATGATGCTAAGATTGATAAGCGTAATCAACTTAGTTACCTCACTACTAATAAGGGATGGTGTGAAGGACACAAGTTACGTCAGGAGATATGGTATGCTTTGGAAGAGTATGATGAAATAAATGACTTTGAAGTGTGGAAGAAGAGAACTCCACCTTCTATACCTAACAAGAACGTTGCTTTAGAAAATGCTAAGTTCACCATTAGTCTTGAAAATAGTGAGATCAATAACTACTTTTCTGAGAAGTTACTCGATTGCTTTGAGACTAAGACTATCCCTCTCTATTGGGGTTGTCCTAATGTAGGTGATTACTTTAATATGGATGGAGTATTATATTTCCATACCATAGAAGAGATGGAAGATTTAATAAATTCGTTGACACCGGAACTATATGATGCTAAAATAGATGCTGTGGAAGATAATTATAATCGTGGCAAGAAGTATCATCATGCTACTAACAGAGTTGCTGAAGAAGTTCGCTCCTTTATCTCTAAATAAACCACATTATTATTCATTATGCAACAAGTAGGAAAGCATTGTTGGTGTAGCCCAAAGTCGGGCATCATCCTTGCTGAGAGTACATGGCAGAACGTCCTTGTACCAGACAGTGATTATAAGTTTCTCCAAATGAGGGATCCTTTTAATCGTGTTGTTAGTATGTTCCTCAATAAGATTGTGGACATTGATGTAAGGCACCTTGCTGACGTTAAGAGAGAGCAGTGGGTACCTTGGATTGATGTACCAGACCCATACGAAGATATTAATTCTCGTGCAGAAGTTTATAAGAATTATCTGACTCATACTGGACCTGGATGCTATCGTCTTCCAATGGATCCAAATAAGAATTTATTGGACTATACATTTCAGGATTTTGTCTTTGATGTATTAGCCAATTTAGATTTGTATCAGTGGTTTGATCCACACTTTGCATACCAGACTAAGTTTTTCTTTACTGGTAATGTAGAGATGACATTTGATGATGTAGTATTGCTTGAGGATCTACCAGAAGCATATGCTAAACCTGCTAAAGAGTTAGGTATAGAATTAGATCTTTCTCCAGAGGCTTTAGCAAAGGCGGGTAGAGTAGGAGAGAAGGAAGACATTGATGGACCATTCCATTCTTGGACAGTAAAGCAGTGGTGGGACTTAGGTAAATCACCCCTTCCCAAATACTATGATTCATTCTATACTGATATTATAAGAGCAAAAGTTAAAGAGCTCTACCAACCTGATTTTGATTTGATTGCACAAGCAAAGGATTAATGAACTACGAACACCTTGAGTTTGACATTGTTAGATGGATTAGGGACTACTGCTATATGAATAGTATTAAGTCCTTAGTGGTTGGAGTTTCTGGTGGAATAGATTCTGCCGTAACTTCAACTCTTTGTGCTAAGACAGGGTTCCCAACCTACGCAGTTGGGATGCCTATACATCAGGACTCTGATCAGGAATCACTTTCTGATATACATTTAGATTGGTTGAAGTTGAATTATGAGAATGTTAAAGTTCTCAAGGCAGATTTAACATCAACCTTTGATGAGTTTGTTGTTAAGGTTGAGAACCATCTTGGAATGCAGTATAATTCTCCTCACGCAGAGGCGAATACCAGATCCAGATTGCGTATGATAACATTATATCAAGTAGCAACTACCACTAACGGTATTGTTGCAGGTACAGGTAATAAAGTAGAAGACTATGGAGTGGGTTTTTATACTAAGTATGGTGACGGTGGCGTTGACATTGCACCAATTGCTGACCTCTACAAAACCACCGTCTGGAACTTAGGAGATTATATGGGTGTTGACTCTAGGATTGTAGACGCAGAACCTACTGATGGATTATGGGATGATGGTAGAACAGATGAGAGTCAACTGGGTGCTTCTTATGAGCAACTAGAGGAAGCAATGGAACATGGTACTGGACCAGCAGTAGCAGTTCTAGAGAAATTTAATACTCAGAATAAACATAAGATGGAACCAATTCCTACATTCACAATGGAGAAAGATTATGTCATTAGTTGATTTAGATGCACTTGATAACTTTGTGGACAGGAATCCGAAACCAAATATAGGTGTTATAGGAGCAGGTAGATTGGGTATCTGCTTTGCATTGCTTGCTGATAGAGCAGGATACAATGTTATGGTATCCGATATTAGAGAGAGTTATGTAGAAAAATTAAACAACGGTGAGATTAGTACTAATGAACCATTAGTAGCAGGGTTTCTTAGAGACTCTAATATTAAAGCAACAACTTCTAATAGGGAGGTTATTGAACAGAGTCATATCATCTATACATTTGTTTCTACCCCTTCTACTTCAGATGGTAATTATGATGTAAGGGCAGTTGATTCCGTTGTTAAAGATTTTGAAGGAGTTGTTGATAAGATATTTGTTGTTGGATGCACTACAAATCCTGGTGACTGTGAAAGATTCCAGAAGAAGTTAGATGGGGTAAAAGTCTTTTATAACCCAGAGTTTATAGCACAAGGTAGTATTATTAACGGATTACAGTATGCTGATATGGTTCTTTGTGGTGGAGACTATCAGGCACATGATGAATATGATTTAATCCTTAGACTCTATCAAGATATACAGATGACGAAAGTTAATTTCCATAGTATGAGTCTTACTTCTGCTGAATTAACTAAGATAGCATTGAATTGTTATCTAACAATGAAGATTAGTTATGCTAATCAGGTTGGTGAGGTGTTAACAAAGTTTGGTACTGAGGAAGAGATAGATAGTGTGCTGGATGCTATTGGAGCAGACAGTAGAGTTGGTTCGAAGTATTTGGGTTATGGATATGGGTTTGGTGGTCCGTGCTTACCAAGAGACAATCGTGCTTTTGCTCATGCTGCAGAAAGAGTTGGACTCAAAAACAACATCGGAAGGACGATAGATGCTTTCAATGATGAGCATGCTGGGTTCTTAGCAGACAATCTATGTAAGAAGCATAGGAACAAGAAGGTGCCATTTTATATGGATTGTATTACCTATAAGAAGGGTACTGATATATTAGAAGAGAGTCAACAGTATCTTTTGTTTAAGGAGTTATTGAAGAGAGGATATAAGGTTGTTGCTATGGAGTTGCCAGAAGTAGTAGAGAAGGTGTATAATGATTTGTTGTATACTTGGCCTGGGAAGTTCCAATTCATTTATGAAGAGGGACAAAAACCTAGTGATGTATTTGAGGTAGGTTTATGACGCTTTATATAACTACTCCTGGTGACGGTAAGCACACTGAAGGTATTGGTGCTATGGCACAGTACCAGATACATGCGTTTACTTTGTCTCATGCTATCAAGGGAGCAAAGTTCTTAGGACAGGACTTTACTAATCTCCAACACTATCAACAGTACGGAACACAAGAAGAATTTTGTAAGGAATGTACTGACTTCTTTAACTTCCCCAATAGGGTAGAGATGTCTGGACTGGAAGTAGTTAAGTTTGATAATTTCACACCAGAGTTTGAGAAGTTTGTAGAGGAACATCAAGAGAGTGGAGAGGATAAAGTTGTTGAGATTAATAACTTTGCTTTGATGCCTTTCGCTGATTCTAATATTGAATGGTGGGGTAAGGCACATTTGGTAGAGAGTTTAATACCTCATATGCCTTTTGATAAACAAGATTGTTATTTTAGTGATACTTTGAATGTGACAATGCATATCAGGAACTTTATGCCTGATAGGGATAATGATCATTCACCTACTAGAGAATACTATGAACCTGGTGGTGAGAAGGAGAAATATTTTATCAACTTAATGAATACTATTGAGGATACATTTGATTTTAATAAAGAGTTTCATATCTATTCACAAGGACAGGATGAATGGTTTGATAACTTCCTAAATCAAGGGTGGGATGTTAAGTTACACATCAACGAGCACCCTTTAACCTCTCTCTATCATATGATACAGGCTGATATAAGAGTTATGTCTAACAGTTCTATGAGTTATCTTGCTGCTCTGTATGGACAGGGACTCTCTATTGCTAGAGATAACTTCCCTCATTCTACTCTTAACACTGTCTTTGCAGATGATAAGGGTAAGTTTGATACCTCTCTTATTAGTGTGAAATCAAAATGATTGGATACAATAGACTAGGAGACAACGGAAGGTTTGGTAATCAGATGTTCCAGTATGCATCCCTTAGAGGGATAGCAGCAAAGCATAAGTATGAGTGGGTTGTACCACCACCTGACACATATAAGCAAGCAAACTATGGATTGTTTGATTGTTTCAAGTTACCAGGTGCTGAGGGCCATGTAGGTAATGTTCCTAGCAACTTTGAGACAGTTGATGAGAGCACCTTTGCGTTTGATAAGGAACAGTTTGATTCGTTCCCTGACAACGTTAACGTGGATGGATATAGACAAACTGAAAAATATTTTAAGCATATTGAGAATAAAATACGAAAGGACTTCGCATTTAAACCAGAGATAATGAAGCCCTGTCGTAAATTTATGAAGCAATTTGCTGGTGGTAGGGTAGTTTTTCTCCACGTGCGTAGGGGTGATAACGTTGGACGTCCTGATTTCTATCCTATACCTAGGGTTGAGTACTACAAGAGAGTATTAGATAAGTACTTCCCCACTGAAGAGTGTTTAGTTATTAGTGATGACCCAGCGTGGTGTAAGAGTGAACCATTCTTTGATCAAGATAGGTTCTTTGTTTCAGATAACGCAGAGAAGTATGATCATGTATGTCTGGAGGGTGATGGTAGTACAAAGAGATCATCAATTCCATATGTTGACTTATGCTTGATGTCTTTGTGTACTGATGCTATAATATCTAATAGTACGCTTTCTTGGTGGGGTGCCTGGTTACAGAAAGATAAGGATCATAAAGTTATCGCTCCCAATCCCTGGTTTGGCGATAGACTATCCCATAATGATCTTTCTGACTTGCTCCCAGAAGGATGGATTACCGAAAACTTTGAAGAGACTGGAAACTGATGCTGGGTTTTAATCATCTCGGACGTATGGGACAATTGGGTAACCAGATGTTCCAGTATGCCTCTCTGAAGGGCATAGCAAGCAATCGTGGGTTTGATTATATGGTTGCTAATAATGAGGAGGTTGTAGTTGATTCTCTTGGTAATAGATTGTATACAGAGTTATTCAATCCATTTGATATCAATGTGAAGACTGGTGTATTAGACGGACAGTTTGTACAGGAACCTCACTTTCATTTTAGTGAGGACTTGTTTAATAACTGTCCTGATAATGTTTCTCTAATGGGATACTATCAGACACCGAAGTACTTTAATCATATTAAGGATGATATTAGATATGATTTTACTTTTCGCCCTGAGATATTAGCACCTTGTCAAGAGATGATGGAAGAGATGACAGAACCTGTTGCTCTTCATGTTCGTAGAGGTGACTTCATTACTAACGTAGAGAATCATTTTAATCAAGGATTGGAATACTATTCAGCAGCACTTAAGAAATTTGAGAGGCATCGTCAGGTTATTGTATTCTCTGATGATCCAAAGTGGTGTAATGAACAAGAGTTGTTTGCACCAGATAACTTTTTAATATCAGAGAATGATAATCCCTATGTGGATATGTGTTTGATGACCATGTGCTCTCATTTTATTATTGCTAATAGTACATTCAGTTGGTGGCCTGCTTGGTTATCAACAGCAGAGGACAAGATGGTTGTGTATCCTAAGCAGTGGTTTGGTATCACTGGTTATACTAAGGACCATAACGTATCAGATCTGTTCCCATCTAATTGGATAAAATTATGATTGAGAACACTACGTTTGTTGTTCCTCTTAGGATAGAATCTACTGATAGACTTAGGAACGTTATTGTTTCTACGTGTTATCTCCTTGAGAATACTGATGCTACTGTTATCATTAAGGAAGTAGATACAGCATCTACATTTGCGGTTACTGCATTACCACAGATTAGGGAGTGTGTTGGAGATAAGAATGCAGAAAAATTACTTAATGTATTTGAGAAGAGTGATGATAAATTCTTTCATCGCACTCGTATATTAAATGATATGACAATGATGTCCACTACCCCAGTGGTGGTGAACTATGACTGTGATATACTATTACCCCTTTCATCTTATGAGGATAGTGAAAAACTTATTATGGATGGTACTTACGATGTCGTTTATCCATATGGTGACGGCAACTGGCAGTACCAAGTCTTTGCTGACGATGACCTGGTTTCTGGGTTTATCAATGACGAATACAACTTATCTGTGCTTGAGCAGAAGTCAAAAATATATGATGCCAAGTACGGGTTCTGTCAGTTCTTTAACCGTGAGAAATATATAGAAGGAGGGTTAGAGAACGAGCATTTTATTGCTTACGGTTATGAAGATAACGAGAGGTGGTATAGATTTAATACTATGGGTTATAACGTTGGCAGACTTGATGCTCATATTTACCACCTTGAGCATGCTCGTACTGCCAATTCGTGGTTCACGAACCCGTACATCGAAAAAAACAAAAACCTCTACGAAAGAATCCAAGGAATGAATCGTGAGGAACTCCAAGAGTATTACAGTAATCTAGATTATGTCAAATTTCGCACTAGATAGGAACAAGTCTGCATATAAGTTGCAGGGATTCCCACCATGTCTTTGGTTGAATTGTGATAAGGATTCACATAGAACAGAGTGGATGAATGATCAGTTTGAGTATTGGGGTGTAAAGAATCATACAAGGATTGTTGGTATAGATGCTAGAGATGATGATGAAGATGTTGCTAGTTACCTGAAGGGTATTGTCCCTAATATGTTATCTCCTGGTGAGGTAGGGTGTTGTTTGTCTCATTTAAAAGCAATCAAATATTTTATAGAAGAGACTGATTACTCTGAGATATTCATCATGGAAGATGATGTTGATTTCTCTACAGTTCGGTGTTGGAATTTTAGTTGGAATGATTTGTACGGTAATCTCCCATATGATTATGACTGCATGCAGTTCACTATCATTAATCCTGCAGAGGTTCATATCACTATGCACCCTAGGTTTATTAATGATTTTTCAGCAGCAGCATATCTTATTACCAGACACCATGCAGAGAAGGTTTATAAGAGACATATAAGAGGTAAGAAGTATAGACTTGATAATGGAGTACTACCACGTGCTACATCAGAGGATTGTATCTTATATTCTGGTAAGACATATGCCTTTCCTATCTTCTTATTCAAGATGGATTTGGGTTCAGCAATACATGATGACCATTTGGATATATTCCATAAGAATAGTTACCAAGGTGTAAATGATTTCTGGACATCACAAGGTTCGAGTGTTTCTATAGAACAATTGATGAAGTATGAACCATATCAGTACGGTTTACCGCCAGGTTATGACGTAAATGGTAGGATCCCCAGGGCAGAACAAGGGGGTTGACAGATTCATAAACTTATGTTAACATAAATATTACACAAGACGAAGGGACTCGAAAGATCGTAACCCCTGCGTAATGTTAAGAACCCAGTCGAGGGTTCTACCATCCGCAGGCTTATTATACGAATGCTTGCGAGACACTTCAACAAAGAAATGTTTAAACCTCTTATAGCAGCTACTCTGGCTGCACCCCTATTCGCTGGCGCTGCTTTTGCAGGTCCTTACGTTAACGTAGAAGCTAATGCTTCCTACCCAGACGGCGAATATACAACTGCTACAACAGATCTTCATATAGGATTCGAAGGTGGAACTGAAGATGGTAAGGTTGCTTACTATGTTCAAGGTGGTCCTGGCTTCGTTCACACTGACTCAACTGACGACACCGTAACTGAAATTTCAGGTAAGGTTGGCGTTTCCGTTGCTGTTGCTGATGCTGCTTCCGTTTATGGAGAAATCTCCGGTATTTCCGATGAGGATTCTTCTGGCGACGACATCATCAACTTCGGTGGTAAAGTTGGCGTTAAATACGTATTCTGATACGTAACCAATTAGTTCTGCAGAACAACTTAAGGAGGGCATTTACGCCCTCCTTTTTTATGCTATAATATCTAAGTTGGCAAGGATTTATTCCCCCTATTCAGTGGTCCCTAACAGGAATACTCCAACTGCTGCAATCCCCTTTGGTAGTTTCAGGATTGGAGGCGATAGGAAACTACCATTCTAATTCTGGTGCCATGAAAAAGACAGTAGAAGTATTAGGACATCCTTTATGGATAATGCCAGTAATGATATTGGGAATGCTTGCATTTATAGAGGGTATTCATACGGCTGCTCATTTACATATGCAGATAGATGCGAATGCATACTGTAGAAATAATGCTGAATGGATAGAAATGAATACACAGGAAGATGATTGGTAATGTGTGGGTATAGGTATAAATACTTGACGAAGATTTAATGATTGATATATAATTATGTTACGTTTCTTAACAAACAATGACTAATTCTTCCGCTACTGTTACTACCGAAGATGGTGGTCGTCAGAATGTTTTTGATTCTGAGCCTCGTATAGAAGTAATCGATCAGAAATATAGTGAAGCTGCTGAACTTGCTAACGGACGTTGGGCAATGATTGGTTTCTGGGCAGCGATTGGTGCATACGTCACTACGGGGCAAATAATCCCAGGCATCTTTTAAGGTGTGTTTCTTTTCTAATAAAACTTAATAAATCTAAATAATTACTCGTATCGTTTAAAGAAATGTCGGACTTTCAACTGGCCATATTATTCCCTTATATCCCCGTTGTGGTTCTGCTCTTCATCTATTACATTTCTGGTGCAGACCAAGATGATGACGATCAGGGTGGTGGTAAGGGAATGATGCAACCCATCACAGTTCCTGCTGGTACTTAAGATGCCTCAAGTATTCTTTTTCTCAACATAGCTGCATACGTATACTTCAATGGTGCTCAATACGCTCTTCAATAGTCCCTTCTATCCCTTGATGGAGTTTGGATTTTTTGTATCTGTTGGTATGACTGCTGGTTCTTTAGGTCTCATATAGAACACATATTGACAATATGTGCAGTTACAAGTAAAATATATATTATTGACTTGTAACTGATCACATGGCAACTTATAGCATTACTCTACGTTCACCAGACGGTACAGAAACTACGGTTGATTGTGCAGACGATCAATATATTCTAGATGCTGCTGAAGAAGCAGGTGAAGATTTACCTTCATCTTGTAGAGCAGGTGCATGTTCTTCATGCGCTGGCAAAATACTAGAAGGCTCAGTCGATCAGGAAGATCAATCTTTCTTAGACGATGACCAAATTGAGGCAGGGTATGCACTCTTATGTGCTGCTTATCCCACGTCAGATTGTGTTGTGGAGACTGAGAAAGAAGAGGACCTATTTTAATGTTACACATGAGAGAACAATTATTAGCCGCCTCCAAGGCGCATGCACAAGGTGAAATTGCCAAGCACAGGGCAAATGTAAATGTATTTCTAGAACATCCTACTGGGGTGGGTGATCATCCTGATGTGCTAGAAACAATAGCAACAGAACTTGATAAGATTGCCAGGTATCATGATCAAATAGAAGTAATTGATAAGTACTTCAATCAATAGTGTCTAAACAACCACCACCTTTCCCACAGTACCCTGAGTATATGAACGGTCGATTGAAAAAGATTGATATGGAAGCCAGACTTCTAAGAATTCTTAAGGGTGTTGCTGATAAGCAGTGGTATCCTGATTGGAGTGATAAGGAGAGACATGCTGCAAAGTGTGTTCTAAATAATGCACTAGATGTTCTACATGAATACCACTACTAAACTTACACCCACTTCAGCACCAGAACACTTCTATACTAAAGATGAAGTGAACATGCTTATACAGGCAGCAGTTACTGAAGCACATGAGATGGACATTGAGTCTATGCGTAGGCATAACAGGACTGCTACCATCATTAGTATGATTTTGGGGTTGATTTGTTTATCGTTATTTGTTGATGGACTTCTTCGTATCCTTGGTATCATTCCTCCTTTCATGGACCTGGATGTAAGTATCCTTGATAAGGTTGTTGAGAGAGTAGAGAGGGATGTTATTCCACAATTACAAAAGTACCAAAGGTATATCCCAGGGATCTAGTGGATAAAATTTATTTTTTATATGGAGTAGTGGCAGGAATCATTCTCATTGGGGGATTGATTCTAATGGTACTACCTAAACAAGTAACAGAGAGACTCCATCCAGAGATGGAAGGTGTTCAACCTGGTGAGAAGTTGATGGGAGTTACCTTTAAGAGTTGTGACTTGGAAGAGTATGCAGCACTTCAAGAACGTATTGAAGTATTAAGACAGAAGTTAGAGGAGGAAGAAGATGATGATGATGGAGATGTACCAGCAATTGTAAGACGATGAACGCACTAATTATTTTCATGTCCTTTTTGGACTTTCTATTCTTTCCAACGATAGTGGCAACCATTGTTGCTGTTATTATTGAGCAGATAGTTAGAAGGATAAGCAATACAGAATGGCATGGCGATCAAGTTTTGGTTAACAGAGTCATGGGAATCAGGAAGTTCTTTTATAGACAAGCAGTTATAGTTAACTTGCTATGGTTCCTAGGATATGCTATACTAATGTTTACAGTGGGTAGACAGACACCACAAGTAATGCCCGATATGATATGGCAGGGATGATGACTAACTTTTTCGCTTCTTTATATGCTTACACAATTGTGTGTTATTGTTTTCGTGTTGCTTTGATAGCATGAGTATTGATAATGATGTAAAGATTACTATTAAAGTTCCCAGGAGAATATGACTTTAGTTATTCTTAATCAAATCTTTTATTATATTCTACTAAATTTAATAGTAGCACATTTGATTGATAGATTAATGGTGGCGATGGGAATGCAATTGGGTTACCATAGATTTTGGAATATGTTTGTAAGACATACCTGGAATTCTAAAACGAAATCTGCTCAGAGGACTTGGGAATGAAACTAACTAAAGATGTTATTCATCGTCTGGAGAAGGCTTTGGACATGAGAAAGAAGGACGGTACTCCTGTCTGGGAAGATGGTGACGAACTATCAGTTAACATTGCTGGTACGTTCGTAGCAGATAAATTTATCACCATCACTAATAAAACTAAGAATCCAGTACGCGGTTCTATTGCCAGGAGTAACCATGAGTCTAATGAAGGAACTAGTAAAGGGTAAAGTCAAGACAGTTTATGCTGTTGATGATATAGAACGTGTCATGATAATGTATCATGATAAGGTGACTGCTGGTAATGGAGAGAAGGAAGATACTCCTCATGATAAGGGACGTATCAGTTGTGAGATATCTACTTTACTTTTTAAGGAGTTTGAGAAGCAGGGTATAAAGACACATTATATTGATACCATAGGATATACTATGCTGTGTCGGAAGGTGCAAATTATTCCAATTGAATTTGTTGTTAGGAATATTGCTGCTGGTTCTATCGTTAGACAGACAACTATCAAGGAAGGTAGAAGGTTTGATTATCCTTTAGTTGAGTATTACTTGAAGGATGATAGTAAGAATGATCCATTATTGACTGAGGATAGGGTAGATATTATGGGATATGGTGAAGATATAGGACCAATTAATATGATGTGTTTGAAAATTAATAGTGTATTAATAGATATTTTTTCAAGGATAGGACTTGACTTAGTAGATTTTAAAGTAGAGTTTGGATATAGTTCTGATGGTAAAATACTTCTTGCTGATGAACTATCACCTGATGGAATGAGACTATGGAAGATGAATACCAGAGAGAGTATGGATAAAGATTTGTTCCGTAATGATAACGGTGATATAGTAGATGCTTATTCTCAAATACTTACAGACCTAAATAGATTAGTTTTGTCTACAAATAATGACTAGTCTGATTGACCCAAAGAAATATTCTCAGACAGTGGAGCGTTTACGCTCCTTTTTTTTAGCTAAGGATTATCTGGAAGTCCACACTCAGAATCGACTAAGCATACTTGCTGCTTGTGAAGATCCTGAGACAGTTGCAACATACAATTACAACGGACAGATTTGGCCTCTTCCTCAGACTGGCCAAATGTGGTTAGAATATGAACTCCTTTCTAAACCTTCAGTAGAAGGTTTTTTTTGTGTCTCAACTTCATATAGGGCAGAACCAAATCCTGTAGCAGGAAGACACGAAACAATCTTCCCAATGTTTGAGTTTGAAATGAAGGGAGATGTCCATGACTTAAAGGAAATGGAACTCGAACTATGTGAGTACTTAGGAATTGCTATTCCACGACTACAAGTACAAACATATAATTACTGGGCAGACAAATACAAGGTAAGGGAACTAGACCACGGACATGAAGCAGCAATCGGTACTGGTATGATTACTGACTTCCCTGAATGGACATCACCTTTCTGGAACATGGCAAGAAACCCTGGTGGTACCAGTAGAAAGATTGATGTGATACTCGGTGGTATGGAAACCATCGGTAGTGCTGAACGTAGCACAAATGTAGATGAGATGAGGGATACCTTCCATACCATCTCTGATGGTGGGTATGCTTCACTTCTGTATGATAAGTTTGGAAAAGAAAGAGTGGAGAAAGAACTTGATGAGTTCCTCTCCTTTGATTTCTTTCCACGTAGCGGAGGAGGGATAGGAATAACAAGGATTATGTCTGCCCTTTCATAGGGCATCATTGTAGAGTGGCGAAATAGGTAAACGCGGCACATTGTTTCTGTGCTGATCCAACTTTAGCGAGGCGGGTCTTCTTGGTTCGATTCCAAGCTCTACAGTTTTAAAAGAATATTTATATGTTATAATAAATATCTTGGGTACTAATCGTACTTCTTACTTCCCCCTAACCAAGACCATGGGGTTATAATGTCTTTTTATACAAGTAAAACCGCACTCATTTTTCAATGACTACTCTGTCACAAAAACAGAGCAGCCCGCTTAAGAACTGGGACGAGTTCTGTGCGTGGGTAACTTCCACGGACAATCGCTTATATGTTGGTTGGTTCGGAGTCCTTATGATTCCATGTCTTCTAACTGCTGCTACTTGT
>Ga0208011_1000303_pt1 | contig 20071 bp, 28 predicted proteins | sample 7_EtaG_FD_184080 | JGI IMG/M metagenome (GOLD analysis project Ga0208011, IMG submission 184080) | Marine viral communities from the Subarctic Pacific Ocean - 7_ETSP_OMZ_AT15161 metaG (SPAdes) (version 2) | ecosystem: Environmental > Aquatic > Marine > Oceanic | place: Pacific Ocean | collected...
TGTGATTTATAACAGTTCCACGGTCACTGGTTTAACAACCAATGCATCTGTTTGTGTGTTAGATTTTGGTGGAGTTAAAACTTCGACTGCCGGAACGTTCACAATTACGTTTCCTGCCGCTGGAGCGACTACTGCAATTTTAAGGATCGCATAGGAGAATAAATCATGGCCTCTATCCAAGGATGGGGCCGAGAGACTTGGGGCAGTGGTGCATGGGGACAATTTGCACCAGTTGAAGCCACAGGCAATGGCCTCACGTCGACAACTGGTACGGCTAGTACCATAACTTCAAATGTTTTTGAAGTTAATGGTAATTCCGTAACTTCTTCTGTTGGATCAACTATAATTGTTTCGACCTACGCCGTAACGGGCGTAGGAACGACTTCTTCTATTAATGATGTAACGGTTACAAACGATAACATTTCTAGAACAGGTTGGGGTCGAGGATCAGGAGCTCCCGCAGCTACAGCCTCTAGTTATGGATGGGGTGAACAAGCGTGGGGAAATTCAGATAATATATTCAGCGTAACTGGTAATGGACTAACATCCTCTCTGGGTGAGGAATCATTAACAGGTGATGCAAACATAACTTTAACGGCGGCGGGTTTGACATCCACTGCTGGCACTGCCGTAGCGGTCGGTATTGCGGACGTTAATGTCACAGGCAATCCACTCACTTCCAATACTAATGATGTAGCTTCCGTAACTGGAACGGCATCCGTTAGCCCTACGGCTAATGGTCTTACTGCCTCTTTGGGGGATGAAAGCGTACACACTGCCGTCCAACAAGGATGGGGTCGAGGCTATAATCAAGTCACAGGAACGGAGATTGGTTGGGGTGATAATCTTTGGGGAATTTTAACAACCTCATACGCTTTAACGGGAGCTAGTGCGACAACAAGTGCTGGTGATGCTGTTGCGAGTGCCGATGTTAATATTACAGTAACAGGACAAAGCGCGACATCCACCGTAGGAGATTTACTTGCTTTAGTCTTCCCGTCAGGAGTTCAGGCAGCAACAAGTATTGGATCATACTCAATCACTGCTGATGCAACGATAACGATTGTTGCGGTTGCAGAACCAGAGCTTGATGCAACTACTGGAGATGTACTAGTAGCCATCAGTCCAGGCGTCTATCCGTCAGGGGAAGTATTAACAGGATCCTTGGGATCATCCACTCTTACGGCGGACTGTAATGTTACGCTGACAGCGGCGGGACTGACTTCCTCTCTAGGGAATGAAACAGCTACCGGTAACGCCGATATGGATGCCGATGGAAATGACTTAACTTCATCAGCAGGGGATGTAACGGCAACGGGGAATTCTGACATCTCGATTTCGGGAAATGGATTAACGAGCTATATTGGTGATGCCGGTCAGGAATCAAGCTATGCAGCAACGGGAAATCTACTAACTTCAAGTCCAGGAACATTACAGATTAGTACGGATGTAGACTTTACAGCAACGGGGAATTCTGCTACAAGCAGTACAGGAACATTACGAGGAACCTTCTGGCAAGAAGTGGATGACTCGCAAACAGCCGTTTGGGTAGAAGTTGACAAGGCTGCATAAAATCATTAAAAAGGTATTAGGAGAATAAATGGTAACGTATTCGACGGGTCTTAGGACGGAACTACAAGTAACAGGGGAAAATTCAGGTACATGGGGAACCATTACCAATAACAATTTTTCCCAGGTTTTTGAATTCGCAATCGCGGGCGTTTACGACGTTCCCGCCATTACCACAGGAACGTCCACCACTTTGACGAATGCCGATGGGCCCGACACTCAAGCTAATAACCAGGCACGAAACAATCAATTAGTTTTCACAGGAACCGTTTCCACGACTCATACTGTTCAATTCCCAGCAACGCAAAAAACTTACGGAATTTATAACAATATTGGTGGTGGCGCCGACATCTCAGCACGACTAGGGGCTGGAGGCAACACGCTTACAATTACAAACGGAAAGTACCGTCTCGTTTCAACGGATGGAACTAACTGGTACGACATTCTATCCCTGGCCGGTCTTGATGAAACATGGAGTTTAGTGGCGGATGGAACTACTTTAACAGCAGGGCAAAACGCTTTTGCCAACACAAACGCGGGAACTATAACATATACTCTTCCTCTTTCTCCAAGCCTTGGGGATCAGTGTAAGATTATTGATCTAGGAAACGCGGCTACGAATAACATCACTATCAATAGAAATTCAGAACCTATCCAGGGATCTGCGGCGAATATGACGATTTCTACTGACAGTGCAGCTATTTCTTTGGTATATAGTAATGCGACATACGGATGGAGATTAAAGTACAATGACTAATTTACAGGATTTTACAAACAGAAGTGAAGTAGGCGCGATCAAGCCTTGGGGCAAATCAACAGCCCCTGTTGGGTATTTACTATGCGACGGCACCGCTGTTTCACGAACAACATATGCTGATCTCTTCACCATAATTTCTACAACTTACGGCGCAGGAAACGGATCAACGACTTTCAATGTCCCTGATCTTCAGGGAAAAATGCCTCAAGGATATGACGGCAATACTTATAACTTAGCCGGAACAGGAGGCGCGAACACCGTGACGGTGGACGTGACGAACAATCAGGCAGCGACAAACACGAACAATCAGGCTGTAACAGTGACAGGATCAATTTCTAATACCTCTTTGTCCACCGCTCAACTAGCATCTCATAATCACAGTTTGTCATTTAATATGGGAAGGCAGAGTATGATTGGCACGTCTTATTTTGATGTAGCAGCACAATCGGATCCTCAAACTGTTAATATTACTAATACAGGATCAGGCACAGGCCATACTCATGCCCATACCTTGGCTGGTAGCCTAACAGGTGATGTAACGACTGCCCTAACGGGCGCAGTTAATGCGACAGGAACGAATGCATTTTCACCATTCGTGGTGGTTAACTACATTATTAAGCATTAGGAGATATAATGGCAACACAGATAACAATATCCAATAAAGACTATATCTTAGTTGATGGCGCTGATATAATAAAATGGGCGGATGTTGGGGCTTCTATGCCAAGTATCAGTAGCACCATTCATTATATAATTTGGGATGGAAGCGCTGGGGAAGTTCAGTATAATAATGGAGTAGAAAATTTAACACTAGCCTCTTCATCTGATGCGGTAGGATCTACGACTGTAGATGCATTGCTAAGTTGGTCTGAGACAAGACAAGAAGAAATTAAAACAGCAACTTATAATTCCGATCTAGCTTATTGGAATTCATGGGATCGTATAAGAAATGAAAGAGGAGCTGTTTTAGAGAGTACCGATTGGACACAAGTTCCTGACTCTGCCCTTGATGCAGGAAAAAAGGCGGAATGGGGCACTTATCGTGAAGCGCTACGAGATATTCCATCTACTTATTCGGCAACAGAGCCTAAATTGCTTAGGTTTGCTGAGAATGGAGATGTGGAAATAGGCACAGGATTAGAAGAGGGAACCTTAAATGTAACAGGTGCCGCTGTTGTTATTACTTCTCCTTAAATCTAAAAAAATTAACAATACAATATCTAAAAGAACTATTCTTATCTGACCACTGCAAAGGGGAATGAAAAATATTTCCATTAAAAAGGATGGCTCTGTTTTCTTTAAATCCAATGTGGGTATTTAATTGTAGATTTCCATTAATATTTTCATAAAAACCCGTTCCATTATTTAATAAAAATTCTCCTTTTATGTAGATTAAACAATTATAATCTATATCTAATTCGGGATGAGGAGTGTCTTTATGGGGAATAGCCTCGCTAGGATTGGATAAAAAATAAATAATTTGATGAGGCTTATCCTTATTATAGGTATCCACCTCTTTAAAAAAATATTTTTTTATAAGTCTTCTTACTTCTTTAGCAAGCTTACTTTCCGAAGAAAGAGGATGCTCAAGATAGTGGCGGCTACTCGCCAATTTATTTTGAATATCTTGTTTTTCCCTGGGAGAGAATTCTATGGAGATAACTTCCTGATGAATTTTTTGAAGCGTTTCTAGATTAAAAAAATCATCTTGAACAAAAATTTTCCCCATTCAATAACCCCAGGATACAAAAGAATAGCGTGTACCTTTCGTCACTTCTTTAACCTGATGTGGGTATACATAACAGGAGGGAAAAATAATAAAAGATCCTTGTCTTACTTTGTGTATTTTATTTCTTATTTCAAATTGTCCTCCTTCATAATCATCATTAAGTAATCCAAGTACAGTAAGGATAGGAATTCCTTTCCGTTCCCCATCAAAAATAGAATGAATATGATCATAGTGCTTTCTCATAATAGTCCCTGTTGAATATTTATTAAATCTAATGGGACTAAATTGATGAATGATTAAAAATTCTTTAGATTTAGTTTTTTCTTTAAATCTATCAATATATTCTCCAACAGCATCTATTATAAAAGGAGATAATTTATTTTGTAGTTCTGCATCTGTTTGTTGAACATCTAACTCTCTTTTATCTTGAGATTTTTTATTTCCAATATTGGTATGCCATTCATGACATGTCCATTTTTTTTTTTGTATTTCCTTTAGCACATCCTCGCATACAGTTTTAGGAATCAAATTAGTATGATACACATAATCGTTTACTTTCATTTATCTTACCCAGGTGACAATGGCATATCTCTCTCCCTTGGTTACGGGAGATATAGAATGAGGAAAGCAAAAATTACTAGGAAACACAATGGCGCTTCTTTTTTCCTTTTTAATGATCAATTCCTTGTTAAAAAAACAAAAATCTCCTCCTTCATAATTATCATTTAATATTAAGGATATAGTCAAGACTCTAGGATTAAAATCAGAATGATCTGTGTGCTCTTTATATTCCCCTTTTTCTTCCCCTTTATACATTAGAAAAATATATCCTGTATCTTCTGTTGTTAAACCAGTTTGAAAAGTTTCTATATCATCGGTATATTGCTGAAGAAGTTTTCCTATATGAGAATGCAACTCATTATCCAATTCAGGAAAATCATCGTGAGTAATTAAATAATTATAACAATTACGCCTACTAGGATCTTCCTGCCCGTCCCTAATTCTTGCACGAAATAGATTATTTTTAATATGTTCGTTATGAATTAATTTATCACATAGATCCTGAGGAATAACGTTAGGGTACTGTTTAATATAATTAATTAGGTTCATCGGTAGCTCTTTTTTCTCCAAAACATTCTTTTATATCGATCCGTAAATTCACTTGTTAACAGATTCAAAGTGAACTTGTGTTTTTTCTCCATACGAAATCCTGACCATTTTTTCCAGCGCTCTCTCCTAAAGGGAATTACTTGCACCATAGGCTCTCCTTTTTTCATAAGAGTTTGGCTGTCCCATATATGCCAATAAAAAGGAAAATTAATAACATTTATGTAGGTATCTGTATCCACCACTCCAGAAATTACAGAGAATCTTTTTTCAGGACGATTTATAGGCTGTATGAACAAGCAACTATAACCAGGAGGGGTTTTAACAAGCCATTTGTTGATCCATTTTCCTGCATTTGTTTTCCCTTGTTTTAAGCTTCTAGGAAGTTGCTCATGGGAATGAAAAGCATCGCTTGGTTCAGGTTCCTTGTTTGCGGCTGTAATGCTAAAATCATCTTTAATGGAATCAACTATATAATCCTGATCAAAAGGAATAATATAGCCTGCTGACAGAGCGTCTAGAAAAGGAATACATAATTTTACTGTAGGATGATGAAGATCGTTATCCCTGTGCCTTTCTAATTTTTTATAGTCATCTGATATAAAATGACTTGCTGGTTTTGGATGGGGCCAAATATTAACATAATCTTCTTGAGTTGCTGTAAACTGGATTATTTTATCACCAATCATCTTATTACATCCAAGTGGAAAGATAGGCTCATCCTCATATTTGGGCTTAAATTTTTTAATACACTATGCAGAAGCGTAGAATCAAACATAATTATTTTTTTATTTTCAGGGATTAGCATTTTAGAGGAGTAATTTTCTAATAAATATTTATTAAGTTCTCGGTCTGTATAAGGCATTGCCTTACTTTCTAGAAATAAACCACCTGACTGAGGATTAACGTTAGCATAATAGACGCCTGCTATGTCACTTCCATGCGTGTGAGGCCAATTAATATCATTGGTAAAATTTAAATTTGCCCATAGGTCTTTTAGAATAAGTTTTTTAAAAGTAAAATTTTTTAAATTATTACAGAAATCCGAAGCTGCTTGAGTAATGTATCGGCATATTACTTTAAAAGATTGATGTTCATCCAAATCAAAACTAGATTGCCAGCCAAACTGTGAATTGGAGGCTTGAACAGGGGACTGAGGATTATTTTCATATAACATAAGAATAGCCTCTCTAATGTTTTCGTTTTCTAGATCGGTTATATCCAGTATTTTTTCCCCATAGATATGAGGAGCTAAATCATAATGTAATTTCATCTCTTCCTTTGTTTGAAGCTAATTCATAGTTAAAGGCTACAGTTGTTCTTTCCTTATCGCTTTGATTCTCTGAGACTTCGTGCTGCAGATATCCTCGGAATACAATTGCCGACCCTTCTGGCACATTTAATTGTAAAGTTGGCTTGTTTTCATCTAGTTCACTTTCTAAATTTACGCCAATAGGATTATAAAATATAAACTCTGAACTATTTTCTGGAATATTAGTAAAATAAACAGCAGAGTACCCATAAATGAAATGATTGTGGGGGACTGCATAGTTTCCTTTTTTATAGTTATTGATCCATGAAGCAGCTAGATTTAAAAAATTGTAGTTTATGTCAAATTTAACTTTTTCTTCCTTTAGAATGTCAACCATATGATTGCCAATATCCGCCCCTATTTGTTTTATGATAGGATAATTTTTATGGGAATTCCAATCTGATCTCCACGCAAACACATTGCATTTCTTTTTGGCTTCAGTGGTGTGGCGATGCTTTATCTTGTTTTTTTCTACTAATAAAATTTGCTTAATTCCTTCCTTATATTCTTTGTGTTTAGCCAGAGGAAAAGACCAGCACTTTTCTATAAATAGAGGATGCTTAATTATATTCATTATCGCGGTACCTGTTGGCTTCTGTCATTAATGCCCCAGCATGGAATACTCATAGATAGTCTTTTTTCAAGAGGAATAGCTTGGTGATATACTCGGGCGGGAAGATAGAGTAAATCTCCTGCCTCCAGGACTACTTCAAATTTTACATCTAATAAACTTGGATCATCTAGCCAAGGTTTCTCTTCTTGTATTTTATCCAAATCGTGAAGGGTAGAAAGTCTATTGTCATAGACAGTAAATTTAGTTTTTCCATAGGTAGGAATAACTAAATTTGTTGCAAGATCGCAATGAAGATTTAAGGAATGGCTCTGGGCAGACATTCCCCCAAACACATGGACATCAGTTGTCACTAGGAAATGTTTCTGTATTTCCTTACATAAATTATTAACATTTTTTTTACTGTAGCTGTATTCCAGCATTACAAAGCCAAGTCCCTGTTCAATAAACTGCCGCACCATTTTCTGATCCTGAATTGGATGACGAAAATATTCATATCTTTTCGTGGGAATAGGAATTCGATGCCGTGAAGGGGAAGGATCTAATATTTCCCAATGGACATAATTATTTTTAAAGCATTGATAGACATCTTTCCATGATAAGTATTTTTCAGGGTGGGGTAAAAAATTTCTTATATAAAAAGCGTCATCCTTTAGATTATTTAAGAGTGATTTAAACATACTAGAAATAATTTAAATTAATGGTTAGTCGTCTTTGCTTATCCGTGCAGTTAGTACTATGATGAAGGGCATTGCCATCAAACTTAACTCCAGTGTTCTCAATAGAAGGTATTTTTATATCCCCTATTTTGGTATAGCCGTTGTTGGTGTTGAGATAAAGAACAAAACCTTTGGATTTAAAGTTGGTATCGCGGTGAGGTGCGTGTTTAATAAACTTTGATTCTCCTACATAAAGATTAATTTTCATTCTAAACAATGATTTTACATCTAGCTTCACCAATAAAGGCCTACACACTTCAAAAACTGGAGGATAATAAACAGTGTAGTCTTTAAATAAAGTGGTTGCAAAGTAGCACGTTTTATCTTCTCTATCCTGTTCCTCATTTAGATAAGGCTGAAAACTATAAGGAATTTGATCCACCATATTAAGTAGATTTTTAAATTCCGTTTCACTTAGGACATCGTATATTCTTTTAATATCAGGAGGTAGCTCAATAGATTCACTCCACTGTCCCTCTCCCCATCCCTTTTGAGAGCATGTTTGAAGGCAACTATGTTCTTTTTTATTCATATTTTCACCGTATTGAATGTTAATGATAGTCTTTCGGTAGTATTTTTTTGGGGTAGAACTCTATGGTAGGTGCTTCCCTCAAAAATGAATATATCAAATTTTTTGGGTTTAATCTTCATCTTTATTTCCTTGGGATAAAAATTAATAAACTCTATTTCCGAATTATCATTGGTAAGATACATCACTCCTGCCCAAGGATGTGCGGGGTGGCAGTGAAATTCTTGAAATCCGTGCTGATTATAAATGTTGATCCACGAATCTGAAATCATAAATGGCTGTTCCTTATAGAATTTCTTGAAGAGAATAGTTAAATGCTCTTTTATATATCTAAATTCCGACAGTTCTAATATGTTCCTTGTTACGTTTAATGATGTCTGTGCATAGCAATCCCAGGACTCTTCTGTAAAACTAGGTTTGTTTAACTTCATAAAAGCTTCAAAATTTCGAAAAAAATGTCGATGAGACAATACATCTCTATAAACAGAAGTTTTTGTTAAGATTATTTCTTTCATTAATGAATCCACGTTATTATAGAATACCTATCATTTTTGATTACAGGACTGACGCGATGGGGAAAACAGAAGTTGCTGGGAAAAACAACAGCCCCTCCCTGTTTTTTAGGAGCCTTATGGTCATCATTAAAAAATAGAAAATCTCCTCCTTCAAAATCATCATTCAGAAGCAAAGAAATACTCAAGGTCCTGGGATACAAGTCAAAATGATCCACGTGGCTTTTAAATTCCCCTTGTTCATTACTTTTGTAATGAAGAATTTCATAGCCTGTATCCTGAATATTATCCATTCTAAAGTCTTCAATTTTTTTAGCATACTCCACAAGAATTTTATTTACGCCATTGAACATATGAGTTTCAAATTTTTTAGGCAATGGAACTCCGTGGCACTTCCGATCTTTCGAACGATAATTTCCATCTGGAGTTGGGCGTGTTGAAGGAGTGAAGGATAAAAGCTTGCATTCCTCTAGGATCTCTTCGCATATCTCAGGCGACATAATACTATCGAAATGGAGAATATAGTCTTTATTTTTTTTCATGGGGCTCCGCCACGAAGTTAAAAGACATAGATCTTCTAGTCTCCCCTGGTTTTTTTGTTTTAAACGGCAATACACAATGCTGATGATCAGCCTTAAAGATGTAAAGATCCCCTACTTTAGGGCTCATGTAGGAGATGATGTTGCCATCAACTCCAATAAATCCTATTTCCCCGTCTTTAAATTTATGGGGCTCGGTTGCATCATTAATAAATTTAGGGACCTTTAGATATAAAACACTGGAGTATCCTATGTTGTCATGATGAATGTGGGGAGGATTGTATTCCCCTTCTTTCATATCATTCATCCAGCAGGATAAAATATCAAGATTATAGGTACCTCCGTTCATTAGCCCAAACTTTTTGCACTCTTCCACATAATTTCCCATACAATGAATGATTGGCTGGAAGGCCGTTGTTTTCTCAAAAAACGATAAAATATTCAATTCGCTTTCAAGTCTGCCCGCAAGCCTTTTCCCAAAACTATCTAGCTTATCCTTATGAATTTCATATTTCTTATTTAAATCCTGAATATGCGCCTTAGAAATTTTGTACTTTACTATAATTTTTCCGTGTACGTAGATTCTTTGTTGTAAGTCTTTCATTGTTTAAACCATTCTGGAAGGCCCAAAAAAGGCCGTTTATCATATTTATGAGTTAACCCTTTATGAGTTAACCCCAAGGGGCCATTGACATTATTATAGTGCAGAAAAACTTGTCCACAAATGTCTCCTTTAAATTTTTTCCTCCAATGCTCTATTTCAATCCCTTTGTAGATTATAGCATCGCCTGGATTTAGAGTAAATTTAACATTAGGATAAAGATACAAGGCCCACGGATCACCACCTAAGTTCAAAGTAACGCTAATTTCACAGGCATCGCGATCCGTATGCTTTTTTAATATGTCTCCTTTTTTATAGAGCCTAACATAGGAATATGTTTCTATTAAAGAAAGATCAGTTTCTTCTTCTGCTCTTGGCTTGATGTTTATTAGTAAATTTTCCATTACCATATCGGCATAGTGGGAATAGGTGTTGGAAATCAGCTTGTCCTGCCATTTTCCCCATCCATCGTCTACGGGAGAAATAAATTTTGTATCAATTAAATGTTTTACTACTTTTCTTTTCATCAAAAGATAATTGTAACAAAAATTGGCTAGACTAGGGTCTATTAAATTTTTTACTAATTTATAATTTTTCATACCAAACTGAGATTGTATAACGACTGCCTTTTATAACATTCATTACTGCGTGTTTATAATTGTTCTCCATATAGTAAGTTCTTCCCAGCACAGGAGTTATCTTCACTCCCTCGACAACTGCTTCACCCCCAACAAGATCATCATTCAAAAAAGTAATGGAAGCCCCGGTTGTATTATCCCGTCCAGTGTCAAAATGAAAACCCTTGGATACTCCAGTAGGGTATTTAACAATTTGATGACGCTGCACTTTTTCAAATCGATTGTCGTGCTTAACATACGATTTTATATTTTCTAGAATATAGCTGTGTTGGGGTGGAAAATAAATAAGTGAGGTTTCGTCATGTGAACCTTTCATGGGATCTTTTTTAAAAAGCTCAATAAAGGTATTAGCTTCCTGTACGGAAATTACATTGTCTTCAACAAGTATCATATATTCTTTTTTCTGCCCCTTTCATATTTCTGCCCCTTTCATACCATATTTTCTTTGTCAAGAGAACTATTATCACAATTTGATATTAATCATCTTGATTTAAATCAATGATGTGTTTAAATTAGTTCTCACCCCAAAATTTAAATCAGGAGAAAAAAATGGAAAATCAAGAGGTATTGAAGGCTATCGCTGTCCTTGCCGATAAAACAGGACGGTATCACGAACGATTAATGGCGGTTGAGAGGGATAATGTAAGACTACAGAAAGAATTAAAAGATCACAAGAACGGATGCGGGTGTGAGAATTCTTCTGAGAAGAAAGATATGAGTTTCAGTGTAGGTGGTAATGAGGCCGAGGCCGAATGCGAAGCCTGCAGCGCCTAATCTTTAGGAACTACCCCGAGCATATCTGCCAGTGATGGCGCAAAAATTCTAACATCACGTCTGATGTGTTCATCTTTTGTCGCTGTGGCAGGATTATCAACATCGGTTTTCATTGCATCTTCGGAGTCGTATTCCTCCCCTGTTACTGTATTGGTAAGGGTGGTTTCACTTTTACATTTATAACGTGGAATTCTTCTCCCGTCCAATGTATCCATGTGTCCTAAAAGTTCTGCCGGTTCTACTATTTTAGTCATCTAATTTACTTTCCTTTGTATTTCAGCATTAAAACTTAACATAATTCTATCCTCTTTTGAATTATTAATTTCCACCTCATGATTAAGCCATGAAGGAAAAATAAGCAAGTCATTAACTTTTGGTTGCCAGCTCACGCGGGGAGCTAGATGAATGGATTGATCCTTTTTCATATAGAGAGGGTAGAGAACTTCAGATTGGGGATGGGGATTATGAAAAGTCAATTTTCCGCTGTCCTTTGGCACTTGCAGATAAAAAGCTCCTGAGAGATAATTATGGGGGTGAGAATGCAATTTATTATAGGTTCCCGGCCCATTGATCATGGCCCACATCCCAGTAAGGCGGGGTTCACAGTGATCCTCTACACCTAAATGGTCTAATGCTTCTATGCAGTAGTGAATGATATCGGCTTTAATGACACCGAATCGCTTGTCCTCATGAAGATCATCACGGCTGTGCCATCCCCCTCGATTCGTTTTTTGAATTCCTTTGGAATCTTCTTTTTGAACATCCCTGACAGCTTTAATTAAATCTCCATAGTCACCGCTGGTGAAATTTACTGAGAACACAGGAGTAATGAATAAGGAATGAAGTTCGATTAGAGTGCTCCTTTTGTTGTTTCTAAAAGGCTCATTGTTATGTGGATCTCATTGGCGGCGTTAGCTGTAATTTTAATCAAGTCCGACTCCTCTAAGACTAGAGGCTGTGACAGAACTTCATAGGTCGTGTCGGTGGCAATGGTCTTGTCATTGGTAATTTTATAAGTCGCCGAAGCGCTGCTGTCCGTCCATTCTATGGTATACTCGGTGGTGTTTGCAGAATCATTGCATATGATAATGGATTTAATTACAGCCGTGGTTGGAAAAACAGGAGGCAAAGCTCCTGGATTAGCCGTCGGAACAGTGTAAATGGTCGTGGGACCAGTGGTGGTCATATCCAGACCGACATTTTTAAAGGTATCAGCCAAGGAACCAACTCCTTCCGTTGCCTTGTTCTTCTATGTTGTCAGCATAAGAAGTATTGAGTAGAAGAATAATTTGCTCCAGAAGGCGCATTAATTGATCCGTTTGAGTGGGGGAATATTCAGGTGTCGCATTAGGTAGACGTGTGATGGTAATTTTAGGCATTATCTTCTTCCGTCCGGTCTGAGCTGCAGTTTCATGGAACCAAGTCGCCAGTTCGTGTCATTAATAGCATTGGATACAAAAGCGAGGCTCACGGACCTTCCCCTTCCGCGCACATCAATTTTTTGCGTTGAAGACGTGACGTTTCCTGTTGTTGTTACATTAGCAGTTGATTGTGGATATTGTTCCAGAGTCAAGGTGACAGCAACATTGTTTGTCAGATTAGTGAAATCAGGAACGAACTTGCTTACGGACATGAGATTGTCTCCCGAGGCAATTTCAATGGATCCTGAGGTCAGGCTCGCACTGATCGCTGTACCGTCCGCTTGATTGTTTCCTTTCTCTTGTTCGTAGACATAAGAGGCGCCCGCCGTCAGACCCAGAATGGTCGCGGAATTGGCCGTTAAAGTCGTGCTGTATTGAGTGGCGATAGGCTGTTCATATACTTCCGCCGCTAGCCAGCTCGTACGGTCAAGAGTAATGGTATACCAGGTATTTTCCAGATAATTATAGACAACCCCTCTGTCAATTTGCGTAGCACTGGCAGTGGCGTAATACCAAATAATTTCATTGAATTCGCTGTTCAGTCCGCATGCAATGTCATTTCTATTAGTGAAACTAAGGTCATCAAACACAAAATCCTGTACGGAACAAGGCATTTTTTTAACCACACCATCATACATGTAAAAGGAATTCTCCCCCATCCAATAGGCTTTACCATTTACATCTATGCAGGCGTGTTGGGCGATTAATCCGCAGTTAGCCCCTAATTGACGTTGTCCGAAAGTATAAGGAGTTCCAACAAACTGAATACCGTGCAAGGATTTGTCAGTCCAAGCAAGGATTTGTCCCGTTGATTTAACTGCTCCTATAATACGTGATCCATCCGCAATACGAAGGGATCCTGCTTCATTCGTCGCCACGGGAGTCCAGTCCGTTAAATCTTCCCTGTCCGACCATCTAAAAAATAAATCATCTTGTGTGGCTACATTTCCAATCGTTGTCTCTGTCCCTAAACAAAACAAATGTCTTGTATCCGCAGACACTAGACTGAATCGTGATGCCGTAGGGGCGTTTGTAACGATTGCCGCCCTGTTAGAAACACCACCTGAAAGATCCCATTTATAAGTTCCTCCATTAATTACTGTTGCGATCAAATCCTCCCCGAAGTTGTCAAGTGACCAGTTTCTTGCATAAATGACCGCCTCTGATGATGAACGAGCCGTTCCCCATGTGCTGAGTCCCCACGTGGCAGTGCCCCATCCATATCCAAAAGTGGATGTTGCCAGTCCGATGCTGAGTTGATAATTAGCGTTTCCTGTCCCTCCTCCACCAGAGGTGGATCCTGACGCCGTACTTGTATGGGTAACGGTATAGTTATCTGAATCCGTGATGGTGGTGATTTCAAACTCATTGTTCATATCCAAGCCGTCAATGGCGGAGAATGAATCAAAAGTCACAAAATCTCCCTGTTCAGCTCCGTGCGCTGTATCCGCTACGGAAACAGTCGTCGTCCCGTTGGTCGTAAAAGGATTAGTAAGCGAGTCGGGTCCCGATCGTATGGGTGTGATATCGTTGAATACGCCGCCGACAAAAACATACAGCTTCCTGTCGGTTCCCAAGGCGAGATGCCTTGTTCCGTCCAGACTAAGCCACGCATGGGTATCGCGGACCACGCCCACTACTGTTGTGTTAGGATTGGGAAGATATCCCCATCCGTTCCATCTTTCTGGTTTTCCGTAGTGAAAACGCACAAAATCAGAGTCAATGTAGCGCCGGTCGTCCCCCGCCGCGTAAGGTGAGTCCTGTTTATCTATTCCTGGTTGAAATTTTAAATCGGTCAGTTCCATAAGATTATATAATAAATTACTTCTTCTTCGGTGGCAAGAATTGAGTGCCTACATTTCCTCTAAAGGCGTAGGTTCCATAATGCGTTAATCCGCTCATTATGTCCGCGTAAACGGTACCACCAATCTTCTGCCATAATCTACAGAATGCATAGTCCTCTGACAAGTATCTTTTTGAATCCGGATCAATCATCGTGTCGAAAAAGGCGTAGTTCCAGTCAGATGTGTCGTGACCTTTAAATTTGTCTTCGTGAGGCTGTCCCAGGTGTTGATCATTGGAAAACTTAAGATCAGGATAGGCCATTTTCATTTTATTAAACACATTTCTTTTAATGAGCATAAATCCCGTTGGAGCGTCCATCACTTCAATAAATCCCCTTTGCATCTCAATATGCTCAGGATTTTTGACATTTAAGTTATATTGTAAAGAAAAAGCGTGCAACTCCTCAGGAGAGATATCAGGTCTTTCTTCCATTTTCTTTTTTACCTTGCGCCAGTCAATGGCTTTGCGAGGATAAATAGAGGCCACCACTTCCTTATCCATATCCAGCATTCGAAAGATTGTTTTAGGCTCAAAACCAATATCCGCGTCAATGAACATTAAATGCGTATATTCTTTCTCATCGTCCATAAACAATTGAACCAGCGTATTACGTGCCCTGGTCACCAGTGATTCATTTCCAATGGTGGCAAACTGTAATCCTATTCGTTTTTGTATGCACTCAGCCATCAATCCCATGCAACTTTCAAAATAATTAGTTGTCAGCATTCCTCCGTAACAAGGAGTGGCAACGAATACTCTTATGGGAGGAAGAGTCGTATTGTCATCTGATTTAGTTTTAAGAATTTCATCTTTCATTTCTTCATATTATCAATCAACCACTCTTTTAATTCTGATCGCGTTAGTATTTCCGTTAAAAAATTAGCCACAGAGTTCACCAGAGTTTCCTCTTCTTTATCCTTGAGATGATATTGATAGTAACCCACATGCAACATTTCATGCATCACCACGTTAATGGCATCTCTTCCTCCTAGATTAATTATCTCGTCGTCCAGATAAATTTTTAAGGGAGGTTTACTAACGAAAGTTCCCTGGTAGTCTGATGACTCATAGGCTACTTCGTGAGGAAGAAGAACAAGCTCCACTTCAAAAGGGCCTGCATTTACTTTCTTAGGAAGGGATACTTTTTTCACGTTTGCTTATAAAATTCTTTGTTACGTAATGTTTCAGCGTTTCCGGCTTCAGTACCTGGCTTTTTAATCAGTTCAAGATTGAAAGCAACTGATCTTCTTTCCTGTCCCTTGGTTCTAAAAGGATAGACGACGTGTGAAAGCCAATTAGGAAATAAGAATACATCACCCACTTTAGGAGTGTACTGCAGCTTATGACCGCTGAACGTCGCCGCTTGACCGTGAAAAAAAGCTATGTCACCTACAGTTGGATAATGATCCTCTTCCTTGTATTCATGTTCCAGTCCAGGTGGAATGCGCAGATAAAAGACTCCTGACAGTTGTCCTTCGTGAATGTGCATAGGATTAAAGTCTCCCGCCCATTGGCTCACGATCCACATTGATTGAATGACGAGCTTCCCTACAAACGCAGGACTGATGGTTTCATTTGCAGGGGGAATGGAGATGTAAGCCTTTACCATTTCTCCTATGTAATCAACCACAGGCTTGAATTCTTCAGTGCTCATCCACGATGGAGGAAAGCGCACTTCTTTTTTAACATTGCCCGCCAGATTAGGTGCGTGATTAAATTCTTTGGAAAGCTGTTCGCTTCCCAGCATTTTTGTCGCCTTCTTATCCAATAAATGAATAAGATCCATAGGAACTGTTCCTCTGATGACAGTAGGGCCGAACGGTCTGATTGCTTCAAATTTATGATTGAAGAGCGGTATTGATTCTGTCTTAACTTTCTTTGGCATATTTATCTATTGTCATATACCAAGAATTTGACTATAAATATAGAATAAAATTGGCTAAATTTTCAAGCGTAGCCTTCTTGCCAATAACAATCACATAAATTGCAATTAAGGAGATTATGCCAACATATGGGACTTTTTAGACGAATACGAAAACTGGTTAAAGACGTCGGTAGCGGTGCAAAGGATATTTTCGAGAACAATCCCGAAGCGTTAATGATTGCGGCAACACTATTTGGCGCACCCGCTCTTATGGGTAAAACTGGCGGCGCTGGCGCTGGCGGCGGATTTGGAGAATGGATAAAGAAGTTCGGAACCGGTATTCTTGGACAAACCCAGAAAGTAGATCCGCATAAAGGAGTAACACAGGAAGGGGGAGGAATCCTGGGCATCGGCCAGGGTCTTCTAAAGGGATTAACAGGAGGAAAAGGCATAGAAGGTAATGCAGGGCTGCTAAGTCTTATTGCATCCATCATGGCCAAAAAAGCGTTTGAGAAGGAGAAGGAAGGACCGCTTAGCAAAGAAGATCGCCTGTCCGAGATTGACTTAAAATATAACGACATAACAGGAGGACCGCAAAGAGCAACAGACCGTTTCAGGGGGCTTCATTTTGATCCTGTCACGGACACGTCTTATGACGTTAAGGAGTATGATGTCGCGGGCAATAAATATAAGGATTTCGAGGTGGATGCAGACGGGAATATTATTGATCCTAATCGTCGTCCCTCGCTCGGCATTAATGATGGGGGAATTGTAGGATTGCAGGCAGGAGGAAATCCTTTCTGGAATCGAAATCGCATGAGCGGGTCTTTGGGAGGAGGAATGCCAGGAGGAGCAGATCCTACTGTTGAAGGCATCATGGGATATAATCCTAATGTTGTCAGACGGGCGCGAGGCGGAACGACCGCTGGAGATCTGGCCGACACGCTGGAAGACAACCCAGGAATTTCTCAATTTTTTCCAAGAAAATTTGGAATGATCCACGGCCCGGGAGGACCGAAAGAAGATAAAATACCGGCGATGTTGAGTGACGGCGAATTCGTCATGACGGCAAAGGCCGTTGACAACGCGGGAGGACCGAAATCAATGTATAATCTGATGAACAGGCTGGACCCTGACTCATCTAGAGGAACAGGAATAGTATAATGCCAGAAACTTATTGGCAAGGATCGCGTGAGGCACCCTATCTAGAGGACTGGAGACGTAAGATGCTTCAGGGGGCATTTGACATGACTCAAGTGCCGGGCACTGTAACGCCTCAAGGAATTGCAGGATTTGATCCTCTTCAGACGGGAGCCATCGCTGGAACAGCTGGACTCATGGGCATTGACCCCGCAACGGGTCTTCCTACGGGGGCAGGCGCCCAGTATGATCCGGCTTTCGCCGCAGCTCAACAGGCTTTGGCTGCAGGGCAAGCCACGACAGGAGAAGGAATAGCCACAACAGGGATGGGAATTCCAGCCCTGCAAGCTGCAACACAGCAGTATGATCCAACCTCAAGTAATTATCAGGACTTTTTTAATCAATATTCCGCCGATGTAACCACGAAAGCTCTTCAACAAATGGACGACGAGGCGGCCAAAGCTAGAACAAATTTGGCTGGACAGGCACAACAAGCGGGAGCGTTCGGAGGATCACGATTCGGAGTTGAATCAGCGGAACTCGACAAGAATCTGCAAGACATTAAATCCAGGAGAATATTCCAGGATCTGGCTCAAAACTTTGAACAAGCACAGCAAAAAGCAATTGGCACTTCTGAGTCCGCAAGGGCACGGCAACTACAAGGGGCTGGCCTTTTTGGACAATTAGGAGCAACAGCAGGGCAACTAGGAGGGCAACAAGCCCAAATGGGACAAATGGGAGCCGGTCTGGCACAACAACAATTTGGCCTTGGTCAAGCGGGACTTGGGTCTTTATTCCAGTTCGGAGCGGGACAGCAAGGGCAGGCACAACAATTACTCAACGAACAATACAGAATGGCGGAAGCGAAACGTCAGGAACCGTACGGCCGACTAAGCTACTTCGGCGACGTGATGGCGGGAGTGCCGTCCGTTTCACAAACATTAACGCAAAAACCACTTCCATACACTAATCCGATGCTCGGGGCACTGGGCATGGGTCTGGGCGCCTACGGCATTCTAAGCGGCCAAGGAGCTGGCGGAGCGTTCGGTATGTTCGGAGAATAAATGGCTTATTCAGATGTTGACATTTTTGATGAAGATATAAGTGTAGATGAGGTAAGCGTACCGACTCCAAAAATAATGCCTACTTCATTACCGAAGAGCATGTTTCCGGATCAACCCGTCCTGCAAAACCCTGATGCAGAGCAATACTACAAAGATTTATTTTTAGATAAGTCCTATCTCGAGGAATATGGAACCCCGACCCTGACCGATGAACAGATTGAGGCGATGTACGCGCCTTCTGATTATTCAAAAGACAAAAGACTGGCACTCGCCCAATTCGGCTTTGGCCTGATGGCCCCGACGCGCGGAGGAAAAATGGCGCCCGCAATAAGTCAGGCGGGACAAGTCTTAACCCAGAACCTTTCCAAGATAAAACAACTGCAACGAGCGGAGGAAAAGGAGCGACAACGGGGCGTCCTCACCGCTAAATTACAAAAAAGAGGGCAAGAGATAGCTGATGCAAAAGCGGTTTATGATTCCAATAGAGGTATAAGGATAAATATTTTAGATAAAAAATATGATAAAGCCATCGCTAGTGACAAGGCGACAATGACGGCCTATAACGATCAATTGAAAGCGGCAAAACTCAAAGCCCTTGATTATGAAATTGAGGCGTTTAAGCCGAAGAAAGGACAGTTCAGGCTTCCGATGGAAAATGGCGAATGGTCTGATCCGTTCGTAGCCTACACTGTTCAGGAACCAGGAGAACAGATTCAATTCTACAGACCTTCCGATCAGCTGGGAGAGGACGGCTTGCCGACTCTTGAACTCATGACCGATGTGGCGGGAATACAGGAAATGACGACTGCGATGTCAGGAACGCCTTCCGATTATGCCACCTCTCGTGGAATCGGACCGATCCTGGACATTAAAAACAAGCTGGACACCTATGACAGAAATATCATGTATTTGAGTGATCTTCGTGCGTCAATAGCAGAAAATCCAAGGCGTGCTGGTTTCCTAGCAGGACTACAATTTCGTGCGCAGGATTTTGCGCAAATATGGACGGACACGATGAACTACACCTTCAATGACTTTTTCAGGGAGGGAAATCCAAATGTACAAGGCGTCGGCTACGACAAAGGAATTAAGCCTGGTACAAAACTTGTTCTCATCAGTGATTTCATTGATCAATACTTACTGGATGAAGACACCCAGAAAGACATTGCAAACGGTATTGTTCAGGAAGAGGACATCGAGGCTCTCAGAGGCCTTCAAAGCACATTCAACCAGATAGGAGCTGCAGGTCAGGCCGACATGCGAGCGGACTTCACAGGCCCTGGCGGAAATGTTGTTTATGGAAACACGGATGCGGCGGGACGACTTCTTTTTAAAGACGCGGCCGAGCAGGATAAGATCATGAATAAACTTCGATGGTTT
>Ga0208011_1000304_pt1 | contig 20060 bp, 41 predicted proteins | sample 7_EtaG_FD_184080 | JGI IMG/M metagenome (GOLD analysis project Ga0208011, IMG submission 184080) | Marine viral communities from the Subarctic Pacific Ocean - 7_ETSP_OMZ_AT15161 metaG (SPAdes) (version 2) | ecosystem: Environmental > Aquatic > Marine > Oceanic | place: Pacific Ocean | collected...
CCACTCAAACACTCCGCTGACTAAATTATACATACTGTATGCGGTTATCACCCCAATTACAAGATATGGGTCGGCTAGTTGATCCATTATTTTCCCTTATATTTGGTAGGTATTTGTTCATATATGTTACAGGTTGTTTTTGTATATAGAATAGATGCTGTTTATATGTATAATATACCCCGATTATTAATTAAGTGCAAGCTTATTTATGCCTCATCTTCAGCGTGTTGTCGTTCCTAACAGGAAATGCCGCGAGGGTAACTAAAAGAAGTTCCCATGCTACGTTCTTCGGGATTATCTAATTTTTGATACATAGCATTATAAAGCGCGATATCTTCACTGAGTAAAATTTTCGTCACCTTTTCTGCCTTCTCGGTGAATTTGAGAGGTCGGTTAAAGCGAGTTACGTTTGTTTTGGATAATTGTAGGTCAAGAGGGATTCCTAATCTTTTTTTAATAAAATTAAAATCTTCTTCTATGTTCTCGTAAACACCTATGAAATCTAAAGGCTCGGTTAAATAAGTGGTTTGAGGCACGGGATAATTCAATAATCTTCGGGGAAGCATCATTACCGTTATTACGTCAAATATATTTAATTTAAGATCGTCAGGGATACGCAACCTCCCCTCTTGAAGCAGTATGTGAGCCGTTTTGTAGCGATCCTCAGAATAGTCGTATCCATGTTCATAATTATAAAGCGAAACTAACCACGACAAAGGCTCTCTTATAAACGCGAATTTGAAATAAGTATCCCAGACTTCCTTCGCGTGATCATTCTTAATATCTTCAGCGGTTATGTGACTCCACGGGCAATGTTCTATATCGCCACGAATACTTTCTGGATCATGTTTTTCAAAAAACCTATAGATCGCCGTTCCAGCAGTTTTAGGTACTTTTACAAAAATACATTTATATTTATGAGAAATTACCATTTATCGCTTGGAGATTCAGTGTTGTTGTTCCTTAAATATATACGTTAGTATTAATAACGTGATGTAGTTCTAAAAAGTCGCTTTAAGGACTGACCCCTCATTTTCGGGAATTTTTTCGCTTTTGTAAGGAAATGCTTCGACTTCGCAAGTCGAGCAGCATCCGGTAAGAGATGCGATAAATATTAATAAAATAAAAATTTTCATATATTGTATTTTGCGTATTTAGGGTCTACAGGCTTCGTTATCAATGCTTTTTCGACTTCTTCCTGCCTCTCAATCTTTTCGAGTTTATTTTCCATGATTTTTAGTGATTCATAAGTTGCTGCATAACCATAATCATCTTTAGACTTATCTCCTCTTAGGAGCGAAATGGCGACTAAATAGGCTTGTTTCTCGCTTACTGCGGGTGATTCCATGTCAGTGTTGTAATCCCATCAAAGCTTCGATTTCATCCAACCCCTCTTGAACCTTTATTTCGTCGGACGATGTGCCTACCGCCATCGTGTGAATAATAGAGCAATTACCATTCTGAAAGGTGGAGGGTTGAGTGGAAACTCTTACAATCTTATCTAAAGCGATAAGAGTTTTATTTCCGTTTAGTTCTATTAGTTTTATGGTTTTCATGACTGTGTTGTTATCCCTTAAATTAGCACCAGTGCGAAACTATGCAAGGAGGGGAGTGTCTCTTATTTTGTCCTAGCCGTTAGAGTAGCTGTGTTGTTGTCCCTTAAATCTGCACCCGATTGTACCTAAACCAATTCTAGAACGGAGTGTTGTTGTCCCTTAAATCTGCGCCAGTGCGAACCTCAGTACCTATGGCGGTGCATCCAATGAGTTGTGTTGTTGTTCCTAAAATTAGCACCAGTGCGAAACTTAATGGTTCGTGTCCTGCTCGACTTACGTGTTGTTGTCCCTTAAATCTGCACCAGCGCGAAACGTTTTCACTAATCATAATTTCCTGCCAAACGTGTTGTTGTCCCTTAAATTAGTACCAGTGCGAAACCCAGTGCAATGAGCTATTCAGGAGAAATGAGTGTTGTTGTCCCTTAAATTAGTACCAGTGCGAAACTTACTTGGCATTACATCTTTAAGCTTCTCAGTGTTGTTGTCCCTTAAATTAGTACCAGTGCGAACCTCCAAGCGGGTGGTGAGGGAATTAATTTAGTGTTGTTGTCCCTTAAATCTGCACCAGTGCGAAACGACCTCCACCGTGTCGAGGTGATGCTCTACGTGTTGTTGTCCCTAAAATTAGTACCAGTGCGAACCTACGTCGAATCTGGGAAATTCTTTTTAAAAGTGTTGTTGTCCCTAAAATTAGTACCAGTGCGAACCTTCTAAAATAGTCTCTGGTGTATCTTTCCCGTGTTGTTGTCCCTATTTAACCTTTTTCAACTTTTCTTCTCGCTTGAGCGCATCTTCTTGCTTTTTAACAGCCGCCTTGATGCCTTCATCGCGGATATTCGCGCTGGCGTTGTGATTTCTTTCGTGCTTTGCTCCGCACTTGGGGCAAGTCCAGTATTGCTCGTTTACAGTCAAATCCTTCTTCTTGTGACCGCACTCATTACAAGTCTTGGATGAAGCAAAGAACCGTCCGATTTTTACAAAAATCTTTTCATTACGCTTCGCTTTGTATTCTAACATCGACAAAAACGCTCCCATACTTGCGTCAGAGGTTGCTTTGTTGAAGCCGCGCTTGACCGCTTGCATATTTTTTAAATATTTTCCATTTTCGTCTACCTTGGGTTTGTTCTTGGAAATCATTCCAGCTACATTCAAATCCTCAACAGCAATGCAGTCGTAAGATTCATCCTTGGCGATTTGATCGGTCACTTTATGCAAAAAATCTTCACGCACTCTATGAAGCTTCCGATAAAGCTTATTCATGCCCTTAATTAGCTTCTCGCGGCGTTTACTTCCGGTAACGGAGCGAGACATTGCGCGTTGAGCAATAGCAAGTCTACGTTGAAATTTCTTCAAATACTTGGGGTTTTTCCATGTTTTTCCACTAGAAAGAATGGCAAAATCATCTTTGATGCCCATGTCAATGCCGACTGTATTCTTCTTGGTGAGAGTATCTGCGTCAGGTAACTCGTATTGATGATCTTGACGAAAATTGACGGAGGCCCAAAAATCCCCTACTTTATCGCGCTCAAAAGTAACCTCTTTGGATTCGCCCCCAACGTTGCGGTGCGCTTCGATTTTAACTCTAAGATTAAACTTGGGAAGGGTGATGCCTCCCTTCTCAAGATCGACCTTGCAATCAGCGATGCGAAAGCTTTGCTTATCTCTGAAGCTCTTAAATTTAGGCTTGCCTCGCTTATTAGTTTCATCTTTAAAGAACGATTGCCAAGCAGCACCAAGGTCGCGAGCCGCGTTAAACAAACAATCAGAATTGGGGTGATTTAGCCACTCGTTTCCTTCTTGTTTTTTATAGAATTTAATTTGCTTTCGGAGCTTGAGTGTATCAAGCATTCGGTAAGCTAAAGTTTTATCTTTATGATTTACAATTAATTCATTAATAACTGCTTCAGCGGCTTCGGGAAGAATCTCTTTGAAAGTTTTAATTCCCACTTCTACGGGGATTGGAACGTTTTTAATTAAAGTGTTATATTCTTTTTTAGCTTTTTTAATTTCCTTTACATCTTCGGAAGCTTCAATAACGCTCAAAAGCTTTTCTCGCACCTCTTCATTCACTTGAGATTTAGAGTATTCATAAATTGTATCGTAGTATTTTGTTTGAAGGCCAAGCATCCAGTTCCAGATGTGGCGGCGAGCGGCCATTGATTTATTAAGAAGCTTTGTAACTTTCTTATTGGGGTAAGCGCGATACTTAACGGGGGTGGTGAGAGCTTCGATTTTCTTGTTGATGTGGATTCCCATAATATTTAAATAAATTAAAAGTTTAGTGCTTGAAAGTTTGAGCGGTGGGGAGGTTTCCCTCCCCACCGTACTCTAGGAACTTTCCAGCTCTGATTCTCAACTTAACCCGTGAAGGCTTCATTGTTTGAACGAATCATACCTAGCTGGCGTAGAAGGACGAGCCTCCACTTCCCGTGCAACCCACGGTAGTACCCTGTAATCGGGATTTGGGTATAAACTGTTTACTCTTAAAGAACTGTCTTTATATTATGGAATTTATATTTTTAAGTCAATACTTTTTTAATCTTTTTTAATCTTTTTTAACGGGGGTACGTTGTAGCTCCATGCTCTTTTCGCAGATCGGCAAGTGGGTGTTGTAATTCCTGTAAAACCATCCTCGGTAAATGGGTGTTGTAATTCCTTCTGCATGATGGGCAAGTGGGTGTTATAGTTCCGGTTTTAAAATAAACGAAAATTAAAAAAAGTAAAGACCGGAAATTGGTAGGCGAGCTGGGACTTGAACCCAGAACTCTCTGCTTAGAAGGCAGATGCTCTATCCAATTGAGCTACTCGCCCTGTTTGAATGTAAGAGGCGTTAAAAAAGCGGGTGTGTGTTCTCCTACATAAGCGTCAGCTACGTTGTAGTTAAAAAATTCTTCAGCTTCATCTTGAGACATCTTATCTCTAAGAATTAAGACTGAAATACACTTTTCGTAGTCATAGCAAGCCTTGGGGCGTGATCCTTTGGAAGAAACGACCCCAATGAAAGCTTCTTCAAAACCATCTGCATAAAGAATATTTTCGTCAATCATTGTTTCTGGTATATTTAATCATTAAAGTTATATAAGCAATATTTAAAATTGCGACTACTACATACGCACCTATCGTCCACCAATATTCCGAAATCTTAATGAAAAAGAATAAAGTCCAAACGTTCCATAGCGAGAAAAAGCCTATGCTGATTTTGCTTATTCCTTTTATCTCTTTATCTTTTATTAGTTTAAAAAGATTTAATAAGTAGAAGAGGGCGGCGATGAGTACAAATCCGCTATTGATCTGGTCATAAAGGTGGAAGCTAACTTCAACCGGAAGAGATGCGTCATCAGAAAAGGCAGAAGGTCTCATCACTTAGCTTTAATAATCTTCATCGTTCCGTGAGAATCTTCATGTCTCGCCATGAAGTCTAACGCCTCACCTTTTGTTTCGGCGGTAATTAGATGGTGATAGCCTCCTCCTTCAATCAAATGCACTTCGTATCTGTGTGAGGTAGCACAACCATTGAATAAAATTAAAAAAATTAAAAAACTATAGCTCAACTTTTCCATAGCACTCCTCTCTAATTATGTAATCTTCTTTTAAAATACTCTTGTAAGCGTAATCTTCTCCGATGTAAAGCAGATGTTGGTTTTTGAGTTTATCGCTTTTGCACCCTACGAGTAACATAACAATAATTGGTATAATGTATTTCATTTTTCGGTAATATTTTTTGCTGTGGGATATATATGTTTGTCGTAATCTAATTCCCAATCATTTAAAGACATTCTTAAAGTAATATCAAGAGGTAAGTCGGGGTGCGTTTTGCTATATCCGAGCATTGACCACATGATACGCGCTTGTTGCTCGCTTTTCCACGCCGCGTCTCCGTTAACGTTAGCTGCTACACTAAGAGCCTCCGCAATTAAGTCTATACTTTCTTTGCTCTTAGAAGCCATCGTAGGTGCTGTGATCACCATCTCCTGCTTGCCACTCCATTTCAATGAAGCTTGCGAGAGAGCGGAACTCTTCAGTGGGGTCGTTCTCGCTCCAATCAGTCGTCCGGTTGGTTAAAATCCGGTTGTAAACTTCGTCGAGTATTTCTCTATCAGTCATTTTTTTAATAAGTATCTTATTGACGCTATTATTATATCGGTAAATGAGGCGTTATAGCAAGAAACTATTAAGCCTTTTTTTATAGTTACTTCTTTACTCTTCATCGTGATCTAGCATCCAAGCAACTGCAATGAGGGAGGCTACGATAGCATCAATGTATATTAGCGTCTCCATTTTTTAATTCTTTTTTTTCTAGATGCAACTCTAAGGCTGTTTTCTTGTTATAATTCGGATGAGCTTTAGCAATTTCGGGACGCTCACGGGCAATTATGTCCTTTATATCCAAGCATTGGTCAAATAGTTGGTCAAAGGTGTATTCGTGATGCCTAAAATCGGGGCATCTATCGTAGATTTGTTTTAGTATTTCGTAGTTTCTCATTTAAATAGTTTTCCCCACCATTTTTTAAGAAAGCTTTGCTTCTTTGTTTGGGGTCTTGCGATTTCGGCGGTAGTAATTTTCGCCGTTACTACTTCGTCATGCCATTGCCAGCACTCCCTCTCTTGTCGCTCGCCAATTTTTTCTTTACCCCAACGCCACTCCCCACGATTTCCGGTGGGACTCCAATATGGGGGTGGTAGATTTTCTCTCATATATCGTTCCTCTTTAACCCATCCATTTCTCCACACGTTTCAAGCACTGTCCACCCATACTCAACCATTCTGTCTTGAAGGTTGCGTTCGTTTTTAGCTAAAAATTCATGAGCTTGTTCTTCGGTTAGCTTAAACAAGTCCATTGCATCTTCAGCACTCCACACTACTCTGCCGTATTCTTTTTTCATAAATCCCATTCTCCCATTGCTTCTTCTAATACTTTTTCAAAGGTTTTACCATGCTCGTTTGCTTCTACCGAAATATTCATTGCACTCCACATGAGTTCAGCTTCTAATCCCCAAGGTCGAGCTTTTTCAAGTGCTTGGTGACATAACTGCGCCTCTGTTGGTCTTGGGCTATTAGGATTGGTAGGTTTCATCGTTCAATCTTTTCAAAGTGTTTGTCTACAATGTCGAGGACATCTGTTTCTAGCTTCCTCTTGAACTTAAAGCAGTCCCATGAAGTTACGAGTTGAGGGCATTTTTCCTCAAAGTATTTTTCAACATCTTCGTGAATGTCTGCTTTAACATCTAGTATTTTATATCCCATAATTTAATCCTCCAATTTTTTGATTTCGTCTGCTGTCATTGGTGTGCAGCCTTCTAGTAAACCTCCATCTTCTATTACCGCCCAATCCACTTCCCATGACGCTTCTACATACTCACCATTGTCAGGCAAGCCAATGCCCATGTCTGATTCCGCAATTTCTGCGGCGTGTTGAGCCGTATCTGCTTCTACGGTAACGTAGCCGTACATTTGCCAACTCACTGGTATTTTGTGTTTTTTCATAATTTAATCCTCCTTTATTCCCATGACTCTTCTGCCTCTGCGACTGTATCCCATTCGGTTTCTTCTTGTGCCTCTCTAATTTTTTCGAGGCTATCTCTGATTCCCGCGACAATCCAATTTGCGTTTTCTAATTCATTTTTCATTGGCGAATATATCTCCGGTTGCTTGAAACATTTCGATATGTTCAATTATATCTTGGGTTGGGCCACTCCAATCTACTTCGTCCATACAAGATTGGGCGATGTCAGCCCAATCATCATCTTCGTTAAGAAGAGGAGCAAAGGAATCTTTCTCCCAAGTCGCTACAATCAAGCTGTCCTCTGGACTGTATTCCTTTTGTAGCATTTCGATAAGGTGTTTAACTTTCATAATTTAATTACTCCAAATGTAATCGTCTATATTCCAAATAAATTTAATTAATTTAAACATTTTTAGTCCTCCTCTATTCTTTCTAATTCGGGGTATAATCCTCCAATCTCATTTTCTACTATGCTGTAGCCTACCACGCCGTTTCCTAAGCGCATTGGTATGGATTCTTCTTTCGTTAGTTCGCGTATAGCGGAACCTCCGTACCCCATTGCTTCTTCGTTAGCTTCTTCCCAGCTATTCGCCTCTATGATGAAGGTTTCACCGAACTCTTGACATAAGTATTTTTTCATTATATTAATCCTTCTTGTTCTTCCCATTTGAAAGCGTGGTCGGAGTATTGTCTTAGTTTTTCTAAAACTTCTTGGTCGTTATATTCTTTGTTCCATGCGTTCTCGCCAAAGGCTAATTCCCATACCTCCTCTACAAAATCTCTGTCGAGAACTACTTCGTGTTTGCTTAATGTAATTACTTTATCTTCCATTTTATTCTCCATAGATTTCGTTGTAGCGTTCCTCGATGTCTGCGTTAGGCATTTGGTTGAAACCGACTATTCCGTTCATTAACATCTCACGAATGTCTCTGTCTCCAATTTGTTCAAATACAGATTCCATTAGTTGTTCTCTTTTTTCATCAGTAGTCATTATATTCCTTTTCCGTAAGGGACTGCTTCTATTCTTTTAATTTCTTTTTGTAGGTTATTAATATGATATTCTTTAATCGCCTCGTTCTTTTCTTCTTTAGAATCAAACTCTTTGTAAAGATGGATTGTTTCCAAGTGCAAGTCATCTTGAGTAAGGTCTTGAGCTTTAATAATATCTAGTGGGGTTGTATCCCCCTTCCACTTCTTACCTAAATTGTTGTATGGACTTATGAGTTCTTTCCATACGCTCTCCTCCATCATTGCTTGGGCTTGCCACCAGTTACCAGAACGATGTTTCCAAGCGTGAGCTTCCCAAAGCATATACTTACTAGCACGTTGCCAGTAGGCTTTAGAGTTGGGATGGAAAGGGTAGTCGCCGTAACTGTCATCAAAGTAAAGACCATACCCGTCAAAGTCATAACGTGGACTGTGCCAATCGTTACAATTAAAATCGCATTGTTCAGTAAGGCCGAGGGTGGCTCCAAAAAATTGTTGCTTCTTTCGTGCTGGGCCGAGAGTTCTCTCGTTGTCCGATTGGTATGTGTATCCCTCAAAGGACACAACCCACTCACCGAGCCTCATGTAGAGCAATTCGGATTCGTCTATGCGGAAAGCGGGGATACCTGTTTCAACGTGTTTCATAATTTTTTAATAAATTAAATTTTTAGTTGGAGTAAATTCCTTCTTGCTCAAAAAAATCTTTAGCGTCTCCGGTGAGTTTAATATCGCGGGTAACTTTAGTAAGCTTAATCGTATCTAAATAAACATCCATATTACTCCAATGATCTTCATTAATCTCGTCAAGACTCATGGAGGACGCTACTGTTTCGTCGTAAGAATCGGGGGTAATAAATTCTAATTTAAATGTTAATTTTTTCATAATTTAGAGATAAACGTTTTTAACGATATTTGTTGCTATCTCATCCCTAGATGCTTCAGATGCTAAATTAATTTCTGAATCTTTATACATATCTAAAACATCTTTGACTTTATTAATAAGGTGTTCCTCTTGTTGTCCTTTATCTGCGAGAGTAGCTTGAATTGGCATAATTGGATTAACGGGGGTTATCTTCATTAGGAGTTATTTATATTTGTAAATTCGGTGAAGTTGATTAGTTTCGAGGTTCCACTTGTCAAGAGTAACGGCATTTTGTTCGCTCTCTGGATTATCAAGATCGGCTATCTCAATTTTAAATTTGTCGGAGGGGTGGTCTGACCGCACCTCCACGACAGAGCCATATTGAATTTTGATATAAATTTTTATTTGTTCGCCGCTCATTGTTTTAATATAATATATACTTTATAAAGTTTTGTAAAGGATAAAATGAAAAAAAATGCCCCGTGAAAAACGGGGCTTTTTAATCTTTTAATTATGATTTTTACCTTTTTTGCTTAACCTCCTCTTCTAACTCCTTGATAATTTTACCATTCCAAGTATAAGTGGGATCAAATTCTTTCAATATCTTACCCTTGCGTGCTTTTATGAATTTTAGTTTCCCTTTAGTACCTATGAGAACGTCTATGTCGCAAATAGCAACGACAGCTTTCCTTTTCAAGTTGGGGCAGCAAGCTGAACTTTCAACCTCTAACAAGAAGTGATCCGCTCCACGGGGAGGTGTAGGTATATAAACGCCACTAACTTTTCTCATGAAGCTATATTTATAATATAATTTTAAAAACCGCAAGCCTAAAAAGAGACGCAGGGGAGAGAGAACCCCTGCGCCTCCGGTTGGGTCGCCCTATGCGAGTTGGGAGGAACTCAAACTATCAAAATTCATATTAGTCGAGTCCGTTTTCTGCTAGAGCAGCGTCATACCCAGCGTTAAAGGAGTCCGAATCCCAATCTTCATCGCCATCGTAATAATCGTCTACTAGAGGTGCTTCTAACTTTTTCTCGAAATGCCCAACAACTTTATATTTAGATGTGCGGAGTTTTTGACAGTCGGAACATTTGGGTACGCTTACTACATCAGCGGGATCAATCTCGACAATCATGAGATTTCCTCCGCTACCAAAACCGCGAGCATACTCTACGCTCCCAGCGTGAAAGCCAGCAGAACAACCTTGATCAACATCATCGCAAACGGAGGATCGTTTCATCTCTTGGATGTCTCCAACTTTATTGGAAAATTTTCCAGTGTGCCAATCTCGAAATTCGTTAGTCACGCTCTTGTAAGCGAGGAAGTTCCCGTCAGGCGTAAGGGGCATATTCTTATGCTCTAAGAAGGTGTATAACTCATTAATGGCTCGACGCGAGGGATTTTCCATTAACTTATCAAGAAAGCGAACGAGAGGCTCATAAGGAAGTCCATCGCGCATAAAATCCAAAAGGCGATCAACAACATGATTATCAACCTCTTCGCCTTCATGATAGACTACGCCGTGGTCAACGGTGATGTTGCCGTTGCTATAATTTGGTACGGCTTTTGCGATATCAAATAAATCTTCTAAATCATCGAATTCTTCAGCTTTAACAGCGGCAACGGCAGCGTCCCAATTAACGTGGTCGTTGTTCATGGTTTGAGCTTTACCGTTGATTACTACGGTGAGGGAAGATTCGGTTAGGATAAATGGGTTCATGTTTAGTTCGCTTTCGTCGTTATGTTTCTAATGTATCGGATTTATAATTCTTAGTCAATCTTTTTCTTAATTAATTTTACTGTCTTGAGGTAGATAATTTTTTAAAATTTTTAAAAAGGGAGAGCGCAGAAACAACCTACTTGAACTGCACCCCCCCTTAGAGACTCGTAAACCTACCTTTTACGAGAAATATCGCACATATCAATCACATTTATGTAGTTTACGGTATCTTCCCAAGACGCTTCGTTGGGCTTAAAATTATACCTAAATTTCCAATTATCAACGTGATTTAACATTGCATATTTTTTAGAGAATTTAGATTGCATTTTCTCTAAATCGTGAGTTGGAGGAGCATCCTCTGCTAATGCTAACCCAAACTCTTGAGTTAAATTGTAAGCTTGATCAATAATGTCGGCATCGTCTTTGTGATACATTAAGATTTGAGCGTCAACAAATTGTCTAGCCAATGAATCTTCTTTGATAATGCCCCTAGATAAAGCTTCAAAATCAGACTCACCACGGTCAATATCAAAAGCGTACTCAAGACTCTTAACAGCAGCACGATCCACAACCATTTGAGCTAAATTTTTAGACTCAATTAACTCCATAGCCTTAGACTTAGCCCACTCGTAGAAGTTAACCCAATTCTTATCTTCTTGAAGAGACTTGAGTGCTTTTGTTTGCGAATGTTTAACTCCATAAATCTCAACATCTAAACTCTCATCAAGAAGCTTTAATTTATTAATAAATTTAACAATCGTGTCAGCTTTATTTAAGGTATAACCTCCTTCGAGAATAGGATCGCGAGACTTAAAGGCATTTAACTCAACATAAATCCCTTCAGAGGGTAATTCTTCGCAAGACTCCCAGTGTTGGGATTGATTTCGATCTTGTAGAACATAATTTGGCTCTTCCCAGCTTATGAACTTAAAGAGTTTTTTGTTAGCCTTGGGGTTGGTAACGCTGGAGCCTCCGCTGTAACTGCTGCGTCCGTACCCCCACTCAGAAAAATCAGTAAGTTTATTCTTTGGAAGCTCGGACAATTTGAGTAGTTTAGCATCAAATCCGGTTTCTTTTACATAGTCTTTTCGTGCCTCACTATCCTTAAAGCGAACCATGTAAACCCTCTTGTTCTCTTTAAGAAGCATGGGTAAAACGCGACCAAGAGTACCGTTGGGACGTTCCATGTCGTTAAGAACAACGACAGTATCACGCTCACAACTAATATTATGCTTCTCTGTGGGGCGATACTTTCCGGTGCGGCCCTTAGTGAATTGACTTATAGTAACCTTCCTTCCGTAAGCAGTAAAGACGTTGCTCTCAACAAGCGCACCTTTCCACTTGAGGTTCTTGCCTATAACGCGGTGCAAGTCGTAAAGGTTGCTGGAGTAGTCGAAAGTCGCGCCATAGAGGCATTTCGCGTCAAAAAGAGTATCACAACCAGCAAAACCATTCGTAATGCTTGTCATAATCTCTTTCAAGGCTACTTTGAGTTTCTTTTTGATATTCTTCTTCGTATAATCTGTGTATTGAAGTTTTTCGCGAGAAGCAGCAATTTCTAAATCCCCAATCTCAAAATCAAGAACAAGATTGCGAGTAAGAATATCATCAATCTCACCATCTTCATCAGTGAAATTTATAGAATGACGATCAATAGGATAAGCAATATTGCCCATAACTGCCATTGCGCTGTGATTTTGCTCGGAAAGATAGTGCCATCCATCTCCTTCGTACAATACATTCATATCCGCGATTTCACCTCCACCGTGAATAATTGGGCGGGGGTTGAACCAACGGTAAAACTCCATCGCGGTTTCTTTGAAAGATTCAATGTCGTCGTTTCTAATCGCGATAACAATTTCCAAACCGTTCTTCTCGTCGGTTTTTTCTGTTCCTAATTTGCTAATTTTGCCAAGTCCAGAGGGATCAAGATAAGCGTTATGAATGTGTTTTACACCATCAATGTAAGAATGAATAACAAAGTTGTCTCCGTAAGCAAACGCGCTTTTAGAGCCTAGCCCTAATTGACCAGTTACAGCGTTGGATTGTCGCTTGGTGGATTCCCCGTAAAAGGCATAAACATCTTGAATCTCACTATCGTTAAGAGCAAGACCAAAATCTCTAATCTTAAAGTTTGGAGAAAGTTTAGTGGGAAGAGTGATTTCGATGGGGGTATCAGCAATACCCGCTTCTATATGAGCGTCTGCCGCGTTTGTAGAATACTCGCGAATAATTGCGAGTTCTTTATCGGAATAAAGTTGGTTTCGGAGAACATTAAAAAGATGAGGAAGCCCGTCCGACTTGATGCCGAAAGTAACTGAGTTCTCAACTCCTGAAGTCGTAACGCTTTGAGTGTTTGTAGGTTGTTGTATCATGGTAGGATATGTAGTTTAAACGCCTAACTTGCCAAACCAAACTGGTGAGGAGGCGAGGATTAATGCTATTACTAAGAATGTCATGGTAGGTTGTTGTCTTACTGTTCTGCATATCTTAATACTTTAATAAGTTTAGGTCAAGCACTTTTTTAATTTTTTAATAATTGTTTTGTCGCTCCCGTAATCGAGACATAAAAAGAGACTTTCTTTCTCGCTCATACTTTTTACGACTTGGCTTTTCGTAGTAACTTCTGTCACGACACTCTTGAATTACTTTAGACCGGAAAACATCTTTTTTAAATTTACGCAACGCGCCTTCTACATTTCCGTTTTTAACTGTTACTTCTATCATTTTGAGTTTTTATTTATTTTATTTTTTAACTTTTTAACTTTTGTCTTTTTGGTTTGAGGGCCATCTTTCTTCCCCCAATGATTTTTTGCCCCATGCTGCTTGCATAATTCATCCCACCAATCACCCTCTTCGGATTTCTGGGGAGGGTTAAGGCGGTCTATTTCGTTGTGCCGCCCGTAATGTTGCTCCGCGCTCATTTATTTGGCATTTTTTAGTTTGCTTTTTATTTAAATTATTTAATTTACTAATGTGAATAAAACGTTTTACCTCGGTCAATAGGGCCGCGTAGGGGGTGTCCTAAAGCTTCGGCTGCTCTAGCTTGGCGGTTTCTAACTTCTTTTTCCGTTTGCTCTTTTTCTTTTATTCTTTTTTCTTTCTTAGCAATTCTTCGCATTAACCTATCCATCGGGTCTTCTTGTGAGGAATGGGTTCCCTTTCGCAACTTCTTCTCTCGTCTTTTCTGCCTTTTCTTATGGTCAGCGTCAATCTTAGCTTGTTGCTGGGCAGTCCTTTTTCTCTTTTTATTTGGCATTTATTTGTTTGCTTTTTATTTAAATTATTTAATTTACTAAAAACATATTTTAATAACCAAGTAGATGAAAACTACCCCCGTCCCATTTTATGTAGGGTATATTTATAGTAGACCAATTTTTAATTTTTTTAAAATTATTTTGAAATACTCCTTTTTCCTCAAAATATTTTTTGTTATTTCTATCCCAGAGGCTCCCTTGGTAGGCTATAATAACCGCATCAAAATCTTTAATAATATCTAAAATTTTACTTCTTAAATCGAAATCCACCTCGGACAAAGACCAAGTTGCTATAAATAGCTTTTTCCCCGTGGTATTAATTTTTTTTAATTTTGTATAATCATTAATAATTTTATGATTAATCTCTAATGCGTCAAGATAATATTTCTGAATTTTTTTAATTGCGGGTAAATCATAAATATAATAGGTATTTTTATACCCCATATCGCTACAAAGTTTTGCCATTCCGCCGTACCCCCCTCCAAATTCTAATATTGTATCAAAGTCTTTTACATCTATCTTTTTTCTGAACGCTTGGATTAGATGGGTAGCGTTACGCGTTATGATAGCGCAAGTTTTTATATTATGATTAGTAATATTAAAAACACAAGATGAGAAACGCTCTTCGTCTGCGTGACCACATCGAGTCTCTTCCAATCCGTTTAATAATCTGTTTTTAATATCGTCACTACTATTTTCTATAAAACTTTCTACTAACTTTATTTCTTCGTCAAATACTCTCGTACCATATAAAGGCAGTCTTCTTATTGCGTAAAAGTGTTTAAATGAATTTAAATCATATATCTTATAATCTTCTTCTAATATATTATATATAATATCATAAAAATTACTTGGCTCGTTTTCAATAAGGTGATCTACTTTATTAAAGTCAGAACAATTAGTTATTCGCGCCAAAGACTTCATTAGATTGTTTATTTACTTTATTTTATATTTCTTAATCCAAAACCTTAATTTTCGTAAAGCCGACTCCTCAATCTGTCGAATTCTTTCTCTGGTAACTTTAAATCTAAGACCTATACGCTCTAGGGTTTCAAACTCTTTATTGCTCAAACCAAATCTATATTCAATTATAGCTCTTTCTCGACGATCTAACTTTCCAAGGCATAGCTCTAAAATATCATTATCGCTTTTTATTTGCGCGAGTGAGTCCGGCAACTGGTTGATACCGTCCTCTATTAAATCTCCTAAAGAACGCCCCTCTGAGTCTTCGCTATGCAGGGGAGGAGAATCAAGGGAAAGGGTAGCTTTATCAGAGTCTAAAAGAATGGACAACTTGATGGGGGAAATATTAAATTTTTTACATATTTCACGGGAGGAAGGCTTACGCGAATGAGAAAGATCAAAACCCTCTATGAACCTGCGTACTTTATTCTTTTGGTCTATTAAGCCTACCGGAAGGCGCACTGTCCTGCTTTTATTTGAAAGCCCCCTGCGTATCGCCTGTTTAATCCAGTAAGAAGAGTAGGTGGAAAATTTAGCCCCCTGCTCTGGGTCGAATCTCTCCGCAGCTTTAACAAGCCCTGTATTCCCCTCGCATACTAAGTCGCCAAAATCTAAACCTAAATTTCTATAATCCTTGGCGATTTTAATCACTAATCTCAAATTACACTCAACAAGTTTCTGGAGAGCTTCTTGACCATTTCTTCTGGTAGCTTGTCCTGCTCTAGAATTTGTTTTCCAAGCCTGAACCTTGCGCCCTAGATCGATCTCTTGATCTTTAGTAAGGAGTTTGTGTTCGGCTAGATCGTTAAAATAAATATCAAGACTTTCAAGGGGAACCGTCTTCTCTTCTTCATTCATGCAGCCCCGATAATAGCAATTTCATAAAAAAAGGTCAACATATTTTAGAATAAATCTGAGAAAGGACTTTCTCCGTCGCCGAAAAAATCATCCGGTTCATAATAACATTTAAATTCATGCTCGTTAGTTTGCACTTTAAAAATCATTTTTTTACCCCCAGCAGCTTCAGCAATTAATTTATACAAGCATTCATGACAAAGAATTCTATTTTTATGCTTGAAATAAACAATTTTCTTATTTTCGTAGAGAAGCTTGTAATCCCGCGCAGAATAAGAAATTCCACAAGAAGAGCAAGAAAGCTTTCTTTTGCGGGTTTCAGGGTCTATAACCTCGGCGGTAAACACTTACAGTAATTTACAGCTAAAAAACGAAAAAAACAAAAAATATTATTTTTTTCTATAGAAAAGAGAAAGAAGATAACAGCTAATAGCAAAAATTAACCATTTTATTTGAGTTAGTTGCTCCTTTATTTGAGCTAGGTCATCTTCCATTAGAAGAGTTCTCCATCCTCATCCTCGAAATCAAGCTCCTCTATGTCAAGATTATCTTGGTGTTCTTCTAAATCTTTATTTAGTCTATCAGTGCATTTATTTACTAATGAAGATAAGTTAGAATACCCAGCGTTTCTTAGCGCAAGCTCTGTCAGGGTGGTATAATGAGCTTCGGGATCACTCTCATTTTTACCCTCAAAAGCCCACATTAATGGCCCAAAAGAAATAAAAAAATGTTTAATGAAAGAGCGAGAAGTAGTGGAAGAACTCCCCGATTTCTCCCTACACTCTTTTACAACTCCTTCAACCGCTCTAGTCATAGCCTCCATCGCTAAATCGCCAAACTTTTCATACTCCCTCTCGTCAAGGGAAAAAGTTTTTGAGTAAAAGCCTGTAGGCTTAAATGATTTTACAGTTATGTTAGTCACAGCTAATTATTTTCGTGATTATCGTTTAAAGAAAATCCATGCTCCCCTCCACCCGCAGAATTTTCGTTAACATCCATCCAGTTTAAATTTTTTAAATTCATAAGCTTGTCGCTTAGAGTATAAGAGGTACAATTATATTTCGCGCCATCATCGTGCTTATTTAAGGGGTGATCAGGATCAGCGTATTGATTAAGATGAGCTTTTCGATTATCTTCTTCGACGGCTTCTTTCAGATAAAAAACTGTAAATTCGTTACCGCAAAATGTGCTAATTTTTCCCTTCTTCATTGAGTAATTATACGAAAAATATCTTATTTAGTCAATTCTATTTCTTGTATTTATTTACGAACTGAGCTGCGCCGCCTTGGTCTAGTCGATTTAAAAAACCTTGCAGAAGTTTTTGCGCCTCCTCCCCTGTAAGCTCCACCTCTTCGTAGACGGCCTTTCCTCTGAAAACTCCGGCAGAAGTCTTTCTCTCGTAATTGTGGTCGTATCCCGTTTCTAGCGTTATTTTAATCATTTTTTCTTCCTTCCTTTTCTTGTCGCACCCGCACCCCTTCCCGCAACAGCCTTTAGAAATTAAAGACTCTCGATTGTAGCCTTTCATTTTATTTTTTAAAAACGTTAAGATTTATACGATACCCACGAGAAAATAACTGTTTTTCCCCTTCCGCTCGATGCATAAAAACTATCCCAAAATCCGCAATGATATATTTCATAGGTTGATTAAAGCAAATAACAGAAATGTCTAAAAGTTGCTGAAGGGTAACATTTCTTAGAGATACTTGCGCTGTTTTAATGCGGGGCAGTGCTGCTTCTGGCAGCTCTTGAGGGGCGAGAGGGGCAAAGGGCGGCAGCGCGACAGGAAGCCCCGTGATAGGGTCAAGCATTTGAGCAATATTATTAGTAGGAGATATATTTGCAACTTTTGTCTTAGGTTTCTTTAAATATATAAAATTTATTTTGCTCCCTGACCTCTCGTGCAGCACCTTCATTAACTCCTCTATGGTAAAATCATCAAGAGTTATTTCTTTGATAACAATCGTATTTAAACTCTTCGAGATCGACTGCCGAGTAGAGGGGGTAGCATTTAAAGAGAGAGTTAAGAAAAGTAATATTAGATATTTCATTTTTATTTACGCTTTATATTGTGATATCTTTTAGCCCAAGAGATTTGATCAACCGTTTTATTTGGGAAGTGTAGTCTCTTCAGGTCGCGCCGCTTCATTTTAGAGCCATATTCAAAAAGCAAATCTATTTCTTCGGGAGTCCACACGATCTTTTTTAAGCCCATCTTCATCTTTTTCTGACTCACTTGGATGGGGGTCTTGGTCGGAATAAACTGTTCGCTTATTTGTCGCTGATTATAGTCTTTCCAAACCGACAAAAGAATCTCCACTTCTTGCTGAGTCCATATTTGATTCCTTTTTGTTTCCTTATGAAAACCAAGCCCTCGTCTCTTGACTGTTATCGCTGAAATATTTCTGTGCGACAAAAACTCTTGTTGAATCTGCTCATCTGAAAGATTTTTATAATTATTTTTAATTATGTCAATCTCGTAGGGTTTCCATCTTATTTTTTCGAGATATTTATCTCTAGCTTTTTTAAAATTCAAATTCATGCTCATCTTATTTGATACTCTATTTATTCGCTTAAAGATTTTACATAAGCCATAATAGCTTTTCTTTCCTCCTCTGTTGTGGGCAGCGGAGCCATTGCGGGTAATGACCCTTTAACAATTTTAGCAAAAGGTTTTTCTATTGATTCTAAAAAATACCCCTCGTCTAAAACCACTTCTTTAATGGGGCCACCTACGCCAATGTGTACTTCTCTTTTCTCCCCCCAAAACTTACCCATGAATTTCGGAGACTTTAACGCCTCTCCCGCTGGACATGGTATGCTCTCATCTGTTTGGTGACACAAGGCGCAGCTTTTGCTAATAAAAAGCTCTTTGCCTTTTTTGACAGTATCTTTTTTTGGCTCTGCGGCAAGTTTGTGCTGACAAAAACAACCAACAACACCTATAAAAACTATAATTGCTATTAATCTATCGTTCATAATCTATTATGCTTTATATCTCGTTTACGCTTTATCCCTAAGTGTTTTCTCATTCCAGATATTTGAGATAAATTTTTATCTAAAAAAAACTTAGATTGTAATTCTCGATGAGTATAATCAGCCCCATAAGTAAGAAGAATTTCTCTCTCTTCATTTGTCCATACCGGAGGCTTTTTAAGGCCCATGTGCATCTTTTTTTGATTGACTTGAATTGGGGTTTTGGTTGGGATAAAGCGTTCGCTTATTTGTCGCTGATTATAGTCTTTCCACACCGCCAATAGAGTCTCCACTTCCTTCGGAGTCCATTTCCATTTCATCTTTTTAAGGTATTCGTCTCTAGCCTTCTCAAAATTTATATTAGAACTCATAATGTAAGATATCTTATTATAGCTCCAATAACTATCGCTATAAACACTGCAAAAAGTTTGGCGTCTGGGGGTAAATTTCCTTTGTCTGCGTCATGTGGTAATATCATATAATAATATACACACAACTTAATTAATTAAGCTTCCCTTCGTGATATTTTTGAGCCTCTTCATAGTCAGAGTAATGGCGCATCGGTTGGTTAACGTCTGCTACTCGTGGGGGCATAGACTTTTCATATAGTTTCCTTTGTTTTTTGCAAGAAAGATGTTCGTAAGTGGGAGTTCTGGGCCGAATACACGCGTCCTTGTCTCGTTGTCTCCGCTCGCACTTTGATTTCTCTTTTTCGTGCTTCAGGAGTTCGGTATATATTCTAAATAATTGGTCTACCCGTTTTTTGTAAGGAGCTATCCACCAAGTTATCCTGAAAAAAAACATGAACAAGAGCATTCTCATTGTATATCGCTTGGTGACATAACTACGTCTCTGTTTTCGTAAGCATGTTCGGAAAATTTAAAAAATCCTAATTTTTTATTTAATTCTATAGTGTCTCTGCCATGAAATCCAAACTGGCCTACCAAAATATCATTTTCGGCAGAAAAAAACTGAGCCAATTCCACTGGCGCAAAAGTATACCCCTTGGACTTCAAATCGGCACTCATATATTTACATATATATTCATCTTCTGCAAATTTCCAACCTTGAACTTCGCCCTCGGGCCAATCTAGTGGAGTACATCTATAATTAGTAGAAGCTACCTCTTCTAAAAGCTTGCGAGAGCGTATACTAAACCCCCCATTTCCCACCGTCATTCCTACACTCGCGTGGAGTTGCCCTTCAGGCGCTGAAGGAATAACTGAATGTGTTCCGTTATTAGAGATAACTCGGTTCCAAGGCGCACCGATATAATCGTACTCTAAAAAAATGTCTGACCATGCGCTAGGGTTAAGAGGGTAGCCGTCCGTCTGGATAATCATAACGAACTCGCTGTCAATGTAATTTATTAAATCATTT
>Ga0208011_1000305_pt1 | contig 20036 bp, 6 predicted proteins | sample 7_EtaG_FD_184080 | JGI IMG/M metagenome (GOLD analysis project Ga0208011, IMG submission 184080) | Marine viral communities from the Subarctic Pacific Ocean - 7_ETSP_OMZ_AT15161 metaG (SPAdes) (version 2) | ecosystem: Environmental > Aquatic > Marine > Oceanic | place: Pacific Ocean | collected...
GACAAAATTATAAAGATATGGAAAAATTGCGCTCTCTTTATTTTGAGAGAGTTGAGAATACTCCTGATTTTGAAAAGTTTGTTGAATATTTTAAATGGATTGATTCAAGTTTGGGAACAATGCTAATGCAATTAGCCCCCGCATCTTCAGCCTTTTCTCAAAAACTTCGCAATGTTGTTGAGAGTCATGTTCTGGAAAGAAATAAATATTGGACAAAATTTCCAAGTTTGGAAATGAACGCTTCCGATCCCGAAGCTGGCTTGAAAGGCATCAACGAATTACTTTATTCAGGAAAACGCGGAATTGCACCAATCCCAACGACAGCAACTGGTTCAGATTGTGAATGGTGGCTTGATCGCGCAAATAGAAATAATCCAAACATTACTTCAGGAGATTCAAGTGTTGATTCCCAAAGAGATACTATTCGATTGGCAAACGATTTTAGAAGTGGCAGCGGTCCTACTCTAGCCATCTCCCGCGCTTCCATAGCAACCACCACCACCTATGAAGGACAAGCATATGCTTTAAGAAATTTTACAAAAACTTATAAATTAACCGTTGATGAATCACCAGAAATTCATGGCGGATCAAATTTTCCAAGAGCAAAAACAGTTGAATATACACACGAAGCATTAAAATTTGGTACGACTGACCATTTGCTGATTAGTGCGTCTAGTATTCCTGCTAAAAAAGCATGTGATGACATTATTGTTCCTAATTCCAAACTTAAATTGGGAGCTAGAGTTGTTAATAGTGCAGATTATGATGGATATTTAAGTGGCAAAAGCGAAATATTTGCTCCATTTAGTTTATTTAGTTCCTCAGTGACGGGCGGCTATGCTTCTGAGGTTGCTACAAATTTTAGAACCGGAACAGAGATTAACAATTATCATGATGACATTTATGGTGATGATAAAGGGATTCCCGTTCAAGGACCATTTACTGAAGCGCATGTGGGTGGAAGACAGCATCGACACATAAACATTAATACTGCTTCTACTGATACTTCTTTGACTAGACCTGAAGCCTGGGAGTTAAATTGGTCTGGTGAATTCAGCGGGTCGCATTGGATCCCTGGTTATACTGATGAAAAAAGCGTAACTTTTGATGGAAGCAATGATCGCATAACGGTTAATTCGTCATCAAATTTGCCTGTTGGTTCAGGTGGAGATTTTTCACTTTTACTTTGGGTTTCGGGCACCAGCACTTCAGCCAATGATACATTAGTGGTGCGGAATTATGATGCATGGAATGATGGTTGGGGTTTGGTTATTGATAGTACCAATACGGACACGCAGTTTTGGGTAGGCTCTCAGGTCGGCGGAGGAGCGACAGCAACATGGGTTGATGATGAATGGACTCAGTATATAGCCACTTATAATGATACTGATAATGAATTATATCTGTATAAAAATGGCGTACAGTCAACAGTGGGAACCCGAGGCTCAACGACTCCAGCATCAGCAGGTGCCAATCTAAAGATGGCATATTACCCACCGGGCGCTGCTTTTTCTGGATCATTTAGTGAAGTCGCGCTTTGGGATAAAACTCTGAGTCAAGAGGAAATAACTGCTATCTATAATAACGGCTGTCCTCGGGATTTACGTTATATATGGATAGGGAATAACAAAATCACACCGACAAATTGGTGGCGCATGGGCGACGGGGCGACTTTTCCAACTATACCAGATGTTATAAGTGGCGATAACGCGGATATGACTTATTGGATGGACGCCGGTGATATCGTTACAGATTCTCCGGGTGCTTGTTCGTTGGGATGGTATGCGCCGACCGCTTTACCACAAGCACGATTGATGCTGAAGTCTTTAGAAACGAGTCAGCCTCGCGCAACAATGATCCGCGATGCATACGCAAAACGTCCATTAAACATTCGAAACATTAAATGGGGAACATCATCAGCAGTCGCAGGCAATTATCGTAAAGATTATCAAATGCTTCAAACATCTGGCCGCAAAATCAATAATAGGTATTTTGTTAAGAGTGAAGGATTTTTACCAGCCATTGCCGATTCCGGCTGGGTTTCGGGTGTTGTTGATTATGCGCTTCCAAGATATGATTTAACTGGAACAAATCAATTTATTTTTGTTGAAAGATTTTCTGCTCCCGGTGGCCCGGAATCTATGGGTCGCGGAGCAATGGATGTTAACGCAGAAGAATATTCAGTTTATAATGAACTAAATCAAAGAAATTCAATTGTTCGCGATGCATTACAAAAATGGCAAACCGATCATTGTGGGCAGTTTGGGATCGTGTCTGTTTCAGGATCAGTTGAGGGTTATCGACAACCACGCTGGCAGGATTATGGAACTTTAGCGAGTTATCATAAAGTTAATAAAAATGCTGGCAGACCTTATCTGTGGACAAAAGATTTTTCAAAGGAAGTAGAGTGGACCGATCTTAATGGCGAATGTTATTTATCCAATTATAATAGAACAATTTCTGCTCCACCCGAATTTCCGCCGACTTATAAGGACTGGGCAGGCAGTAATCAAAAAATTGAACAACATGGATATTTTGAGTTTGAAGTAAGCACTATTGCGGCTGGACAATGGGTGTCTGGGTTGGCTCGTGATTTTACTGAGCCTAATCTGACTGCCGTCAGATTTTGGGATTATTCTATTAGGCATGTTGGGAATGGAGTTATTTATATCCAAGAAGGAAGTAATGCAGCGATTACAGCAGGTTTACCTGTCGTTTTCGTTGGAGACAAATTGCGAATTGTAAAAGATAAGCAACAAATTACTTACCAACGAAAACCTGCGGGGCTTACTATTTGGAGCATTTTTTATAGAAGCACCGTTATAGCTGCTGGAACATATTATCCCAGAGTATTACTTGATGATACCACTTGGACGATGTCCATAAAAAACCCCCGCATCTCCAACCCACAATACGACAATTGGTATGTCCAACACGCAATTCCACAAAGTGAATTGCAATATGCGTGGATAAATGATTCTTATGATCGAAGCAAGGATCAACCATCTGGTTATGCCTCAAATTATTCAAATCTTCATAAGGTTTATACAAATTCTTTCTTAAGGCAAGATACAAAAAGAGAGGCGGTAACTTGGACAACAAATGGAATGGTTGCCTCAGAAGACAATACCGTAATTACAAAAACCGCAGCAGATGGTGCTTGGAATGCAATTGCTTATACTGAACAAAATATTGGACCAGCCAAGCCAACATATATAGAATTTGAATATCCGCAAGCTTCGGGCGTTAATTACTTATATATTGGTTTTATGGATGATGATTTATCCAATATAAATAATGCTAGCAACTATGATTATGCATGGTATTTTAAAGGCAACGCAGGAAATACAGAAATTTGGGAAAAGAGCAATTTTATCGACACGGGTTTTCAAGCCGCAGCTGGTGATAGGTTTAGGATTGTCAGAAATGGCTCAATATTTTATTATCAAAGAGCCCTAGCTGCTTCTCCAGAAACCTTCACCACTATTCATTTTAGTAGTACGTCTTCGGCACAAACTTTCGCCACCAAGATTCAGGCAAAAAATATGAATGTTTCTTCGCAATACGGAACTATAACGAAGTTTAATAGAAGATCCTCACTTCAGACAGGAGTTCAGTTTTCTACTGCGAGTGATTGGGGTTTTCCTGCGATTACAAGTGGTGAAAATTATCCTGTTAATTATGTTAATATGTTTTCTCTTTATCAAACGTCGCCACCATTAAATCCAAGTTCCTATAAATATGTAGTTCGAAATGATACTCGCGATTCTCAAACACGGGTTGCCGCTGGGTGGTATGATTTAAAAAATACACGACTATCATCAGATGGTAAAACAATTTATGCTGATACATCATCTGGCGGATCTGGTGACGGCGATTCAGCGCCACAATATGATAAAGCCGCAGCGGGGCTTGTTGGGGTGCCTCCAAATAGTTATTTTGAATGGACTGTAGATGCGGCAAACACTCGATATCTCGTTGGTTTAAATGATAATCCACCAGCTCAATGGGGAGCCTTAAGCGGAGCAGATGCTTATAATGACATGGATTATGCTATTAGTAATGTTAATTATGGAGATGCAGCCGTATTTGAGAACGGAGTTTTGAAGTGGTCATCATTAGATCATATGGCAACCATGTATGGTGCTGGTTGGAAATTTCGCATAACGAGAATTGGCAATGAAATTTTTTATCAAATGGATGATGGTAGTTCAGGGCAAAATTGGCGAACTTTTTATAAGAGCGATAAGCTTGTTACAACTAAATTGTTTCCAGACGTGACTTTTCGAGATCTAACTGGTGCAGTCGGAGTTACATCATCTATTTCTGATGTTGTTGTTAATGTAGAGTCTATTAAAAATACTGTGGAACCGGGATATGGCTATACCATGAATTATTGGACGGCTTCCTCTCCTCCGTCTGCAATATTAACGACCGGAACAATCAATTCTTATATTAATAATCTTAATGGACCTTATGGTTATCCATCTTGGAAACAAATTAGAACTGGCGAAACACCACTTGCGCGGAATCACAAAAATAACAATATTCTTTCAGTTATGTCTCCTCCAAATCCGGGTGGCATAACTTTAGCAAATGGAGTCGGCACCGGCAATTCTATAAATTATTATAATAGTCAATCTGACGATTTCAAAAACTTTATTCAACCACCAGTTGAATTTAAATATAGACCACTGGACATTACCAATGCTACAAACGGAAAAACAGTCACATTAAGATCCACTTACGGAAACAACACTTGTTTGTTTTCAGAAGGACCATCAAATGATGGCACCGCTGCAAGCAGTTCGATTTATAATTTCCTTAAGATGGACGCTTATAAGGACGAAATACAGATTTATGATAGAATGGTTGAAGACCCCACTCTAAATGCAGGTTTGGCTTCAACGCAATATCGAGAAATTGTTTATCCTCGCTCAACAAACACAGGTTTGGCACAAACACGCGGAAGAACAAAATATGCGGAGGTGGCGAATACAGTGGAAGGAACTTTCGGTCTTCCATCCACCGCCAGCACTTTTGCCATATTATCAAATGGTCCAAATGGAATTGATCGAGGACCAATAGAACGAAGAACTTTTTGGAATGATTCAGAACCATTAAGAAATCGAACTGCGGGATATAGCAGCAGTTCATTCAAGTACTATTTCAGACTTACTAGTTCAGGCTATTTTACTTCCGCAGCCGATGAATGGTATGAAACGTCCGCGCCCGCACTAACTGGGGGTTGGTCTATAACTGGAACACTTCCAAATTCTCAAGGATATTATGATAGTTGTGCTACAAGCGTATATGGATTAGGTCGTACTCCCATAGTGTGGGATTTTTCTTGGTATGGGTTTTCGAGATACAACGCACCCCCAAACGGCGATTTCAGAATGCTTCAGACGTATGTGGAAGATAGAGGTTGGTTTTATAGTGGTTCAATGGTGGCGGGCGGGACGTACACTAAAGGCTTTCACCCGTGGAATTCGGATATACCCTTCCCCCAAAGCACCTTCTCGCGGGCATTCACATCTCCTTTAGATTTTCCAGATCGAGGCGAATTGAATTCTGCTAATTATCAAACTATCGCGGGATATGCAGGTACAGCTCGTTCTTCAAGCTCACCCTCGTTTGCGACGGGTTATAATTGTTCTCATTTTCCCACAGCTTCAGCCTATTTTTATCACTTACCAAACTTTAATACGGCTATTTTCCAGACCCAATCTGCAATCGCCACTGATTCCGTAATGCAAGGCACTTATACTGATTGCGGTGATATGTATGGCTGCGGGAACACCGTTTTGCAAGGGTGGACGGGCTCTATTCAATTTCAAGAAGGATTAGGTGTTTATGGAATGCGATGGCGAACTGCTGAATTATCCGGCAAAAAACCTTGGTTTGATTCCTATGAAGAATATGCTGAAGATATTAGAGGTGTCGGAAAAAGTCTTACAATTGTTCCACAATTTAACATTTCAGAACAAATGCCATATTATGCAGAAAACTTTTCTTATAACATCAGTGATTTTAAAAAACAAAATGATAAGTTTTTGTCTTTGCCTGGTGGCAACCTCTCAAGTTCCGCAACGGAACACACTCAATCAGACGGCAAAAGAGGTTTTACAGAAAAGTTCTTTAATGATTACTCTAATTCTGATTTCCAAAAATATTTTGAAATATTTCAAACTGATGGTTTTGCCAACAGCGAAGATGAGATTTCTTTAAAATGCAATGTTGTTAAAAAATTATTACCTTATCAGGGATTTTACCCACACCAAAGAAGTTTGCAATTAGCATCGCTGTTTTCGCAATCGCTCGGTCCTTATATCAGTGGCTTGAGCTGGAGTGCTGGTGCCCCTTCTGCTGTTGGAGCAGAATATTCGGGTGCATTAGCTTTACAAGCTTCTCTCCAGCCATTTTTCGCTCCTGGTATTTTATATAATACTATTAAATCAGGTATTGCATGTGATTGGGCGGCGTTCACGGGCTCGTCTATCGCTTTTTCATCTTCAGGCGGAAGCAGTGAGATGGAGATAGTTACAGCTTATCTTTCTAAGACTCCCAACTACAGAATTCCTTTTGAATCAATTTTAAATCCTTTAGAAGATGTGGGGTTCCCAGATGAAACTTTTAATGTGGGTGCCGATGATGCTGGACAAAATATGCAATTGCTTTACCCCACATATCAAACAGGAAGTGCGAAGGGTGCTTTAGCACAAGGCGTAAGCTTTCTTCTCGGCTCTATTACTGGTTCAGCTGACTCCATGTATGAATACGACAATTCCAGAAAACCATTTGTAAAAATTACTGATGATGATAGAAGAAACGCATTACAAGATAAAAATTATAGTCTCTATCAAATGGCTATGAGTAATTTTTTGGCAGAAATTCCTAATTTTTTCTTGCAATCTGATGAGTTTGGAAATTCTTTAACAACATTTGTTTCTAAGGAAGAAAATAAGATCAAAGTAACATCAGGCGAAACTTATTATATGGATATTATTTTATCTAAAGGCGGCGGCTTGGTTATGTGGGAAGATTATTTTAATTCGAGTAGTATGCAGTTGGAACTAGATTATGATGACGGTGATGATTATAGAACTCTTATGGGTAGAGGCATTGATGGTTATAGTTTCGGTCCCCCAGTTCAATCTGGGATGATCAATTATATGACTAATTATAATAATCCTGGTCTACCTCTTGCTCCCGCATATGCTCCTTATACACCACCTTATTATTATGGAGCATCAAGAGCAAGAATTAAATATGTAGCTTCTGATAATCTTGCCACTTTTACATGGGATGATTTTTTTGCTAAGGCGACTGTTGAATACTCTAACCCTGTTCTTGATGCAACATTTCAAGTTTTAACCAGTTCTGTTTTTAGTCATGCAAATCCAGCGCCAGCATCTGCATCAATGATGACGTTGAGTTCTTCCTTGAACATATTCGGTCTTGCCACAGTTAAGGATATTCAATATGGCGAACGAGGTCAAGTGCTTTCTGTCTATGACTCAACCACTACAAAAAACAATCGATGGGTTATTAGTACAAAAATGGAAACTCCTGTTTTGAACTTTAGGAACAGCAACCCAAGAGAGTGGGGCTATTCCCGAGGAATGTGGGGTGGCTATGGAGAGTCAGGCATTGCGAGTGTTGCCGCAGACTCAATTCAACTAGAGATTAAAGAATCATTTCCGTCTGCCCCAGAAGGTGCGCCAGCTGGGTATGATAAATATGAAAATAATTTCTTGAAAAAAGCTTTTAACCAAACAACTTTTGGGAACCGCAAAACAATCGGATCAATCAATAATGATGGAAAAGAATTTTCAGAAGCAATTGTGGCGATTCCTTATTTGGATTATAAGATTGGGGGATATATTCCATACCTTGCGAATACCACGCACGATCAAATTTTAGGTAGATATTTCTTTTCACTAGGGAAAGCCGATAAAGAATCTCCTAAAAATTCTTGGAATATTTTTGATAATATTAAAAAGAATCTCAAAGAAAAGGGTGTTGCGGTAACAGATGAATATGCTCAAGAACTTAGATTGCCGGGAGGAATTGCTTCTACGAGTATATCTAGGATGATTCAAAAAATGGAAAAATATGTTATTCCACCAGAACTTGACTTTAATACTTTTAGTCGTCAAAGTAGACATTTGAATACAAGCGAAGGTCAATTTGGAACCATCGAACCATTTGCCATGTATATTTTTGAATTTACTCATAAATTAAATAAACAGGACTTAACAGATATTTGGCAAGGCTTGATGCCAGAAATTTCAACAACTGCTGAATTGGATTCCGAAACACTCACGCATCCGAGAACAAAGTGGGTAGAATTCTTTGGAAATAGTCAAATACCCAAAGACGTTCGTTGGATGGTTTTTAAAGTAAAGAAAAAAGCCAACCGTAATTATTATAAGATGACGGCAGATACGAAAGATGATCAAAACTTTGCGAATAATCCCTTTACAGTGGGAACTGGAGATCTTGCTTATAGTTATAACTGGCCATATGATTATTGTTCATTAATTGAACTCGCAGACTTGGAAGCAGGAACCAAATTTAAGAAAAAGAAATGAAATTCTTCAACAAAAAAGAACAGGTTTTAGATCTTCAACTAACTCAATTTGGCAAAAGATTGTTGTCAAAAGGAAAGTTTAAGCCACACTATTATGCTTTTTTTGATGATGGCATTTTATACGACTCTCAATATGGAGGGGTTTCAGAAACACAAAATGATGCTCAACCAAGAATTATTAAAGAAACTCCACAACTTGAAGTGCAACATGTTTTTGCAGGAATTGAATCCAACATCAAGAAAGCCAATGAGTTTGTTCGGTCAACTCCCAAAGAAAAATCAGAACAACCAGGGGTTCTTGATACAATTGATCAGGGAACATTTTTCCAAAGTTTTGAAGATAAGCAATATGCTTTGTCTTATATGCTTGGAACATCAGAATTAACAAGCGATAAGATGCCAGCGTGGAAAGTTGATTTTTTAAATGGAGAAATTACAGGAAGTGTTCAAACACAATATACTGGCAGCTGCACGAATCAAGTTGTAAACATTCCAGAGATAACTCCAAAACCCATTACTTATAAGACCCAGATTGAGAATGTTCCGGCACCAGAACTCGCTGGCTATTCATTGAATTCACCTGTTCTTGATGATGTTTATGGATCAAATCCAGCACAGATTATTAATGTTTTTGAAGTAAACTCATCACTTCTTATTCAAATTGAAGAAAAAAATTCTCAATTTCAAAATGAAAATTTTGATATAGAAGTTTATGAAATCAAAGAAGAAGAAACTCCTGGTGTTACTCTTTGTGATGGCGCAACAAAAAGAGAAGAATTAATTCCTTTATACTTTATAAAAAAGGATTCTATGATTGAAAATGGCATAATAAAAGATGCTCCGCCACCCACTTATCAAAACCAGAATTTGGACATAGATTCTAGTTATGTTGAGTATTATATGAATATCGAAGTGGATAATGAAATCGGTCCAGATATCATTTGTGGAAAAACAAGAGATCCAGGCGAAGGAATATATTCTCAAAGAGTTTTGGATTGCGATATAGCCGAAAAAGCAAAAAGAGCTAGTGCCAAAAACTTATTTGACACAAATGTTAAACTCGAAGATATTGAAGGGTGTGACAAATGACTCTTTTAACCGATGAAAATCTTTTTGGAAAATTTGTTCCAAAGCCAACAATAAGCAAGATTACGCTTCAATCTTCTGGAAATCCTCCAAAAAGATTGAATCCTCATATTGATGATGCTCGTACTGAAGGGGTGACTAGAACTTCCGGCATCGTTGAGGGAACATTAGATTCTCAATCTACCCCAGATAATTTAAAAATTATTTTAAATCTAAGCGTTAAAGATAAACTTAGGGATTTACAAAATTCATGGTTTGCGGACGTAAATCCAATGTTAAAAAACGCGAACGGCAGTTCTGGTGAGTTTGATCTTAAAAATTATGTAACTATAAAAGTTTTCCAGAGTAAAAGTCAAAATACATCTAACATAATTTTGTCAGCCGATGATTCAATTGAGAAATTAAAGGATATACTTGTTAACAACGTTCTGAATATCCCTCATGCTGAAAACACTGATTGGAAACAAATAAGTCTTTCCTCAATGAAAGATCCCAATAATGTTGAGGTAATAAGCGACACCAGCACTGCTGTTGGAGGACCATCCAATCTCAAATATTATGATATTCCCTATTCTATGGATTTTGAACGCACTGAAAAGTATCCTGATTATTTATGCTATTTTGTGTGGGCAGAATTTGATTTGTCGGCAATTGCAGACGAGTTTGAATTCGATGTTACTGGGTTCGAAGATGCCACTGATCTTTTTAAAGATATGAATTTTTCTTCGCAGTTGAGTCATTATGTTGCTTTGTCGTCTGGTAAGGTTCCTTCCACAATTAATCGGTTTTTTATTGACGACGATGCGGCTGTCAACAATAAAGGTTCTCTTTGGACTGGTCCAGTTAACCAATTGTCTGATGGAAGATGGCAAACCCAAAATCAACCTGCTTATTTCCTTAAAAAAACAAGATCTGAAAACACGCTTATTCAAGATTTCCGTGCTGTCGATAGATTAAACAAATTAAATCTTGATTTTTCTATTGTGCAGAACTCATTAAAAGGAAATCTTTCTTTGGCATCCAAAATGAGAACCGCTAACATAAATTTAGATCCACCAAATAAATATTTTACAGATATTATGATTACCAGAGATGAAGATGAAAATTCTCGTTTTTTCTTTTCTTTGGATGTTGCGGCAATTATGGAAAAAAATTCTCCATTTGGCAACTTGTTTGTAAACCCTGGAACCAAACAACGCTGCTTGGAAGAAACCAAGATTATTTCTATGAGTCTTCACAGAATTCGTCTAAAGGGAAGTCCGGAAATTGGTTCTAAGCCTATTTTTGGACCACCGCTTCTTGGAAAACGTCAACCAAAACGATTTAACGAAAACAACGAATTTTTAACAAGTTTTCCGTCTTCAAATCAAACCACAGAAAACGATGATTTAATTCTGATGGCATCTTATGATAATAATGATGCACTAAGATATATCGCTTTTGATGGACAAGACTCCTCCATAAGTGATATCACCGAAGGGATCTATAAGGGTCCGAACCCTAAAGATGGGATTAAGTGTTTTGCGGGGGTTGATAAATCTGTTCGTTTTAAGACAGATGGATATTATCAATACAGAGTAGTAATAAAGTTTGAAGACGGAGCAGTAAATTATTTAATAAGTCAACTTGAAAGCTTATGGACGGCGAAGCAAAACTTATCAGAATATTATGCTGAAGCTTCAAAGTTAGGAACTTCGCATTCAAAAAATCCATTTACCAATCCACATGCTTATGATCCGAATGCTCCTCAACCGACATGGGATATTCCCGAAGGTGGCATTCGCCCTGGGAATTTCAATGTTTCTGCAAATCGTTTCACTCAAGAGTTTAATAAATTTGCAACAACCAGGGTCAATACGGGTCGAGTGGATGAAGCCACTGGCGCTCCGATATTTACACCTCCTTGGCATCCAAACGTCCTGCGGAACCCCCCTTGGTTATCAGCTGCCACAACTTATGTGGATATTATGAATAGTCTTTCAGGTTTTAACTTTGAAACCTCAGAACAAGCCGATGTGAGAAGCATGATAGGAACCATCAAGAATTATATGAGTCCAGAAACAGGCAATATTGAAGGAATTTTAAAAGTTTTTAGTCTTATTGAATCTTTAGAAAACATTATTTCAAATGCTATTGGTCGAGTCAAATCACCTCCTGGTGGTTCTGCAAAAAACATATCTGGACAAAATCCAAATCAAAATCCTAAACTTTTGTTGTCCGGAAAAACAGTTCTTCCAATGCCCGAAAAGAAAGACACGACATTGAAGTTGGTCAAAATTGATCATACTTTTAATAATATTTTCAATGCAAATTTACCGAAAGACACTGGAATAAATATGTTTACTAATTTCACAAATGATTTGGTGGGTCTTCGAACGATGACTCGCGATAATTTTAATTCCTCTGTGGCGAACGAAATGGCGAAGATATTTCAAGTTTCGAGTGATACTTCGTTGTATACACCAGAAGGAACGTTTTCGAACACACTTAGTCGTGCTCAATTTCCTTTGTCTGATACTTCCCACACTTATTTTACTCCCTCAATAATTAAAACTACTTCAACCTCTATTAATTTAAATCCCGCTGATGATACTGCGGGTAACTACTCCTCTTGGCCCGATAAAGATGAATGGGGTCGTGTTGGAATATCGGATGATATGAGTCAATATCAAGCTCGTGGATCATTTGGCGTAGCCGGACGCGCTGGTGATCCCGCCAACGACGGCGATTACCAGTGGTGGGGTGTTGGTGGGCTTTCTTCTAAGGTTGCTTCTTTTGTCGGTAGCAATTATAATTTAATAGCACTTGAAACTACATCAACTGGTGAAGTTAGAGAACCAAAGCCCGCGACTGCTTTTGATGAATCTGTGGGTCCACGCGGGTCTTTTATTTCTCGCCCTGGTGATACACTTATTCGAGGAGAGAATCATTCCTATCTAAGAGAAAATAAAGAAGCACTTGAAAACAACAAGCTTGGATATAATATTTTCTCATCAATTACTCAAACATTTAATAAAAACGGCAAAAAAGATATGAGTCGATATGCTCCACTATCACCAGAGGGTTACATAAATAAAGCAGGCAAAGATAGGCATGAGTTTTCAGGATTACCTAACCCAGTTAAAGCTCTTTTCGTTTATGGAGATAGTTTTCAAACAGGACAGGGTGTAGGCGCAGGTGGTCAACAAGTTCTCACAAGTAATGCACAAAAACTTTTTGACAATGGCGGCTTCGGCGGCGATGAATCAATTAAAATGGCGATGAGATATTTATTTGAAACAATATTTGTCTTGGAAGTATTTGTTGGATGGCAAGATAATAGAATGATCGAGATATGGGAACCCTTTACTATTAATAATACTCCAACCGATAGGGAACTTTTATGTAGATTTAGAAGATACGAGAATCCTAAATATGGTGTTATGGGAGATAATGCTTCAAGTCTTCCAATTTATGATCAGTATTTTATTTTAAGACGCGGGAGATGGACACGAACAGGGGCAGCGACTGAAGCGCAAACGGCAGGAGAGGTTTTTGGTGAATTGGTTTCGTAAGGATAAAACAATATGGCAGATTTTATAGAAGAATTTTCAGATGAATTACACCCTCAGATTAAAAAAGCTGTTATTGTAAACCCAACAATCCAACACAGCATTGGGACTGCAATGTCAACGGTGATTGACGGTTGGTGGCCACAAGTTTATGCACCGCGTAATTTAGATCTTGTTAGATGGAAGCTTGGCAGATATTGGGATGATAAAGGAAATTGGGCAGAAGATAATTGGCGTGAAAATGGACTTAAAGGTACATTGTGGGTGACAGAACCCGATTGGATTATGCCAGTTTGCTCAACCAATGACTGTGGCGCACCCGGCGAGAAAAAAGAATTAATAAAAGTTGCAAGAAACCCAGTAGCTTATGGATTAAAAGGTGATCCTAGTATTCCTGGATCAGAAGAAAACGGCAACGCTGCATGGCTTTGGATTGTTGATTCTACACAAAACACTTTATATTCTGAAGAAGATCAAAGAACTCGAAACGCCCCATCTTTTGAAGGTGTTCAAGGCGTTTCTGTTTTTGGAAACCCAAGCGTTGGAGTTCGCGGAAAAGTTTTTTATGATCATGCTTTCGAGATTGAAATGCCCCATGCCAAAAAAAGCATAGAAAAAGCATTATTTGGATCAGTTCGTGTTTCCTATGCAGATATAAAACCAACTTATAATTTTTATGTTGGCTCCTATGAATGTACGATTGATGACCCCGCAGTTGATGAAAGAATCCTTCCAAATATGTATGCGTTTTTATTAGTGGAACAACAGCAATTTGGAAATGACGTAATAATCAATAATGATCCTACGAGCATAAACAATATTTTTGAAAAGAATGTAACCCTTAATGGATTAATATCTGGTACGTTATTTGCAGCAGATCCAAAAGGTAAGGCGTTACCTAATGTTGCGGCAGTCATAGCGGCTATGGAAAACAAAGAAGAAAAGCTTGGAAAAGTTTCAAGCAAAGGGCAATATTATGACAAGTTTGCAAACAAGTATTCAGCGTTCAATACATCAAGCGATACAAATATTGCATACAGAGATAAACTTACCAATTTGATTGTTCCTCAAACGGATTTATCTCTTTATAAAGATTTCAATAGCAAAAGATTTAATTTCCCAATGTGTGTCGATATTAGCTTTTCAACAGATGTAAACACAGAGTTTGCGCAAGCTCTTAAACAATCAAAATTAAGCAGCGCCTTTATGAAAAGCAGAACTTATGTTCCCAATCCAGCTATTGATGCAGCTAAAAAGTTAGGCGACGTGGATATTGAATTATTTTCCGGAAGTGATGGGTGGAAAGTTCCAAAAAATGCTGGCCTTATTTTGTGGGCTGGTGTGGGACCGGCGACCGGTTTTGTACAAGGATTTAAAATACATATTGCACAATCGGATATTAAAGTAATAGAATCCTGGACTGGTGTGGATTCTCTTTATTTAGGAGATAAGGTGGGAATTGCTAATTGGAATGGAGTTTATTTTCAAAGAGATCCGCGCACCCTCTTAGGGGTCGCTAATCGAGAATTTACACAAATAGCAGATACCACTGAATTAATTGTGCCTTCTGTCGCGAGATGGCGCTCTGACACTGGTACTACGTTTTTCAAAAAAGGAAATCTTGATATTAAAAATCTGATGAGTCGAAATATTGAGGACCGTGATTGGAAAATAAATATTATTGGTTATTGGAAAGATTGGGAGCCCAACCATATGGGTAATTGGGGCGGCGATGTTGAACTACTTCAAGATCTTACTGATGCTGGATCCAGTCCTAATATGCAAAAAAGAGATAAATATTCACGGTGGGAAGCTTATTCACTAATTGCTAGACAGAGAGAGCTGCTGGATAATTCATTTTTAGATGTTATTGATATATCTTCTGGTATAAAAACTCATGCACAACTCAAACAGTGGGATCTCACTAAGTGGGTTGAGGAATTAGCAAGTACCAATGATGGATTTATAAGCTCAACGAATAATGACGATATAACTTATTTGGGTCCGTATAATCAAGAAATCCAAGCTGCACAAAATTCAAACTCTAATAGTGGAGATACTCAATTTTTTAGAACACTGATGACCATTATTGTAGCTGGTAAGTTTAGTAAATTGGTTCAGGAGAAGACTAGAACTTTTGCACAAATTTTGAATGAAGAGAAAGCATATTCAGAAACTGTTTTTTATAAAGTGGAAAAATGGGCACTCAATAGGAGAGGAGACTTTGCCAATGGAAAACCAATTCAATCGATATATCTTCCAAACTCAAATGAAATCGATGTTCATCGCTATATTGATACACAAGTTAAATATGGAAAAAGATATGGATATAAAATACTTGCATACCAAGCAGTGTTTGGAAACCGATATAGATACGTTTTAAATAGAGTCCCAGAGTCCACCACCGCCCAAGCTGATTCTAATCCCTGGAAAGTCAATGCAGGCGAAGCAGAAATTTGTGTTTTCACTTCACCTTCTGTAAGATTAATTGAAGTTCCTTATTACACATTCAAAGGAATTGTAATGGACAGCCCTCCCATTTGGCCCGATGTGAACATTATGCCATATATGAAAGAAAATGATAAAGTGTTATTTTTCTTTCAAGGAAATGTCGGAAATTATAAATTAAATCCAATTACTATTTTGAGAGAAGATTCTATTGATATTGATAAAATAAGAGATGCACAAAAAACATATGTTGGACCAATTGAATATAAAAGCGATGATCAAGCAAAAACCTTTCAAGTTTTTAGAACAACAAGAATGCCAAAAACATATCAAGATTTTTCTGAATGGAAACTGAAAGATGTGGAAACAGATGTTTTCGAAGAACCACAACCTCAAAAATCAGCTACTGCTGCCGCATTTTTAGATGACATTGCACCAAACACAAAATATTATTATATGTTTAGAAGTGTGGACATTCACGATCATGTTTCAAATCCTTCTCCCATATACGAGATTGAAATTGTAGATAGCGGAGGGGCACCAGTTTTGTTAACAAAAGTTCATCCTCTTGTAAAAGAAATAGAACCCCCACAAAAACCAGCAAAATGTATGAAGAAGTATATTTATATTACCCCGAACCCTGTTCATTTGCAAGTCAATAAATCGGAGTCAGGACTCACAACAGACAATGGTAAAGTAAATGAACTGCCCGGTAATGTTATACAAAACGGTCCAGTTTTAGGTGTCGGTGGTGAAACAATTTGGGGGAAGAAATTTAAGATTAGGTTAGTTTCAAAGAAAACTGGAAAAAAACTAGATTTTAAATTAGAATTTAAAACAGAACACGAGGTTCCAACGGATCAAGGAGATTTAAATGGTGGGCAAAAAATATGTTAGAAGTAGAAAACCAAACTATTTATTTGGGGATAGGAGAATTTTATGGCATTTTTAGACAATAGTGGAGACATTATTCTTGATGCAGTCTTAACTGATACGGGAAGATTTAGACTAGCAAAAGGAGATGGTTCGTTTAAAATTGTAAAATTTGCGCTTGGTGATGAAGAAATTAATTATGGTTCATATAACAAGAATCATCCAAGCGGCAGCGCATATTATGATTTAGAGGTATTGCAAACTCCTATTTTGGAAGCATTCACAAACAATACTTCCACAATGCAAACTAAATTGATTTCAATTCCGCGAACAAATTTATTATATCTACCAGTGATGATGTTGAGTGGACCAGCTGAAGCTCAAACTTCCGGCTCAAGCTATGATGGCAACTTCGTAGTTTGTGTTAATCAATCAACGGCAGGTGATGATACCAATACGGGTATTTTGGATGGAAATCCTTCAACTGGTAATGGTATTGTTCAAGGATTCTTAAATGGCTATCAGCCTGGAGGTGGAAGTACCGGAGGGTATATTCGTGTAGATCAAGGGCTTGATACCACTGAAATTCCACCTTCCTATACGATTGATGCTGATTTAAATGAGACACAATATATTGTTGAAATGGATAATAGATTTGGAACAATTGTAACTGCCGACGATGCGGCACAGGCGGCGAATGTATCTTTTATTGATGATGATAATATTGCAAGCTATTATCTGTCAGTTACTACTGATGGTAACTTTATAAGTAACATTACTCCAAACACAACCTTATCGCAAATCTCAGGACCAAGAGGAACAAAGCTTGAGTTTAAAATTCAAGCCTCAACTGATTTAGCAACAAGTACATATTTATTTGAGCAATTGGGGAACACAGGCTATAATGTGACGGTTACGGATACAGATAGAGCTGGTGTTTATACCAATTTTGAGTGTTATTATATTGACTCAATCATTAAAGTTACGGGAGCAACAACTGGATACACTATAAATATTCCGGTAAGATATATCAGGGTACAGACTAAAACATAATAGGCATAAGGAATAAACAATGGCAACCACATATAAAACATTTTTAAACAACGACATTACTTCAACAAAGACATTGTTGCACGAAGCAATTCCCTTAACAGGTGCTTTGGTATCAGGAACATATGGAACTTTTCCCAATGGCGGCAATATTAAAAATTATGCCCATGGGATGTTTCAAAGTTGTTATGATTATCCTTATCTAAGTTCTTCTGCAAATCACATTTTTGATCTAACTGTTGGATATTCTAGTGTAAGTTCTATGTCTGGTGCTGGAAGCACTCAAAACGCCAAAAAGATTAACATGTATAATCAAATGGCGCAAGTATTGGTTGGGTATGATCAGACTGGTTCCATTCGTCGATTTGACCGTGATGGAAATCTTGCTGCTGGCGGCGACAAACTAAATGAATGTATATTTATTAACTTCGCACGACTTCTCGGAAAAGATGAGATCAAAAAAGGCTCATTCACTTTAAAGCTTGGAACTGGATCTTATGCGACAGCAAACAATAATCTTATAACTATCCAAGACACGAATGCTCAAAATGATTATCGTGTGAATTCTCCTGCGGGAGAATACGGAATTCTTTCGTGTTCTGATGGGGTGAGTGGTACTCCTAGCTGTGGTTTACTTTTTTATCAAGCTGGTATTGCCGTGTTATCAGGTTCTGTATTTACTAATGCAGATGGTGGTGGAATCCTACAAGGCAGTCCTGTCATGGATACAGCAACCTCCCAATTTTCGCAATCTTTATTAGCTACAGCAATTAGTGGAAATTGTGATGATTTTAGGCATCGTATTTATGATATGAGTTTTAATAACACTACGGAATTAAATTCAACAATTCATTTCTGTCGGATTAATCACAATGATTATAACTATAGCTCAAATCCGACATATTTAAGTCAGAGCAAGATTGTTGTAAAAAACAATACCCAAGATGCTCCTGTTTCTTACATCACAACTGTAGGCTTATATTCAGCGGATAACGAACTTTTGGCTGTAGCAAAACTTTCTGAACCACTCAAGAAAGACCCCACAAATGAAATGACAGTTCGTGTGCGTCTTGATTATTAATAAGAAACTATTTATCAGTAGTTATGCCTTATTATAAATTTGGTCCGAACGACATATTCTATAATCAAATCAAAACATATCCAGAAGTAAATTTTATTGTTTACGATAATGAGATTTTCTTTAAAGATACTGAGTGTGGCACAGCAGGAGGCGCATCAACAGTAAAAGGCGTGCCTTCGGGGTATATTAGTTTATATGAATTAAATATTGACCGCCCGTCAGATCAACTGATATATCCTTTCATGACAAAAGACGGAAGCTTAACTTCTTTTAGCACCGTTGGAACTTCCGAGTTTAATAGTGATTTTGCTTATGGAGATCAAATCACTGGCAGTTATCCTCTGTCTGCAAGCATCACATCCACCAGATATGCAACAGGGGCAACAAGAACTAAGATAAACGCTCTTAGAAATTCTTTGAACTCTTATCAGATCTTAAGTTATGATTACGCTTATAATTCAAGCTTGGGAGACAAAAGCACACAAGAACTGAGGTTAATAAGCATTCCTTCAATCTTTTATGGTTCTTCAATTAAAAAAGGTTCTGTTTCTTTAAAATTTTATATCACAGGTTCAAAAATTGCAGAGTTGAAAGATGACAAAAAGAACGGTCAACTAAGACAAGTGCTTTCTGGAACCAATGCCGATTCTGGAAGTGTCGGTGGTGTTGTTATGTATGATCAGGGATTTATTATCTTAACAGGCAGTTGGGCACTTTCCAGTCACACTGAAGGATATTATAATTATCCCAGCCTCACAGAACCAAGGTGGATTGATTTTGCAACTAAAAATCAATACATTCCTTCTTCTAGTTTTGCTTTAGATTTTAGTGGAACAAACTATGTGCCTGTTACGACAATGATGGCACAAGCCCCAAAAGGCGAACTTAATCATTCTAACAATCCAACTTTTAAAAGTTATGGATATAAATACGGACCAAGTGCAAATGCTGAGATTTCTACAACATATTCCGAAATAGATGGAGTTCCAATTGTAAATGTTGTTAGTAGTTCCTTTTCTGGCACCGACGCTCCATTTCAGAAAACAACTTTTATCAATTATGTTGGAATTTATGATGAAGGGAAAAACCTAATTGCTATAGCAAAAATGGCAAACCCAGTTCGCAAACAAGAAAATGATGATTTTACATTTAAATTAAAGCTGGATTTTTGATATAATAGAACTCTATTTATGGTAATGAAAAAAGAACTTAAAAAGTGGCGCGAATTCTTGATGGAAAAAGAAGAATCATCTCATGACAGATATGAAGCCAATTTATATTTGTCAATCGATCAAACCAAACCAATTGATAGAACAGAAATTATGAATGAAATGAGGGCTATCCCAGAAGT
>Ga0208011_1000309_pt1 | contig 19852 bp, 11 predicted proteins | sample 7_EtaG_FD_184080 | JGI IMG/M metagenome (GOLD analysis project Ga0208011, IMG submission 184080) | Marine viral communities from the Subarctic Pacific Ocean - 7_ETSP_OMZ_AT15161 metaG (SPAdes) (version 2) | ecosystem: Environmental > Aquatic > Marine > Oceanic | place: Pacific Ocean | collected...
TCTAAATTCCATGTAGCACCACTATTACTTACAACTACATCACCTTTATCACCGTCACTAACACCACCAGGAATTGTAATTGTTTTTGTTGTTCCTATTCCACTAGCGACCACACCGTTTCCTACAAAATCAAGTTTGGTAGCTACAGTTGCTAAATCAACACCCTCATCAGCAATTACTATGCCCCCACTAGTTTCACCTGAATCTGAGGTATCATACCATATATCTCCATCACAAGTACCTGTAGGTTCTGTTGTCTGTATATACCTCGCACCATAAGCGTTACTAGTATTACCAATTCCAATAGTAGCAACATTACTAGCAACATTAACCACAATCGGATCAGCACAAGTCCTTTCGGTTCTTGGAATTGCATTATCAGAATATTGTTTTACGGCAACTCCAGTAAATGTAATACCAGCACCAGTAGCCACATTAAGAGTAAATCCAGATGAAGTTGTATCGGCAAAACTAACATTAGTTCCTGCGGTAATTAAAACATCATCATCAGTAGTTCCGTCACTCAATCGCAATTTAACATCAGGAGGAGAACCAGGATCAACTGCTTCTAAGGTATAGGTTTTACCCGCATCACTGGTAGCAGTTATAGTCGTACCAGTTATATCCAAACCAGTTCCAACAGTTAAATGAGTTAGTTTGGTTGCAGTCTCATCCCAGAATATAATTCTATCGGCACCCGGATCATCAGCACTTAGAGTTCCTGATGTAATATCCAAAACATCTGTTACTGTTGCATCTAGTGTTAGACCAGCACCCTGAACAGCAGAAATAGTAAATTCTCCTGTTCCTACACTACTAGCATCAATTGCTACATTAGCACCTGCTTTTAATGTGACAGGATCAGTAGTTGGAGTAGGAGTTAAATCATCTGTTAATGTCCAAACAGCTTGACCTACACCATCTCCACCAGTAGTCCCCGTTAGTGGTAACGTATAAGTCTTACCGGCATCAGTGGTAGCAGTTAGAGTGGTACCGGTTATATCCAAACCAGTTCCCACAGTCAAATAAGTTGCTTTACCGGGATCATCATCCCAAAACATTATCTTATCTGCATTGGCATCCACTGCAGAAAGTTCATTACCAGAAATACCTAAAAGATCTGTTAGATTAGCATTAAGAGTAATACTGGAAGTTACAGGATCAATAGTTCCCTTAAAATTACCATAATAAGTATGGGCCGTAACAATACCAACATTTAAAACAGAATCATTATTAGCATCGGCCGTTCCATCTTGAATATTTACACCACTTGTTCCAATACCTACAGTGCATCCACCACCTACTCGGATATGCAAATCGGTCACACTCTCTATAAGAGCAGTACCGGCAGATCCGACCACATTTAATTCTTCTACACCAAAAGGTTTATTCGTCATTTATTCTTTTTATTTATTTATTGTATTAGGGGAGTTCTTTGATAGTTAATCCACGAAAACTTAACCCACTTCCAGGAGTAACTGCCAACACTACCCCCGCTGATAATGTAGTAGGATCAGGATCAGGTGGAGGAGGAGATGGTGTTGTGGTTACAGCGTCCCAAATAATTTTTCTTAAAGATCCCTGTAAATTATAATATGAATTCCAATTACTATCTGTAGCAGTTGTACCTTCAGTTCCAGCTGGAAAAGAAGAATCACTTTGATCAGTAACTTGAGTACTAAACCAATTTTTAAGATCACTCCATGTCCAAGTCCTTTTTTCCTGCAATTTAGTTGCCATTAATCCAACCGTAACCGGACAGGCAGAACTGGTTCCTCCAAATTGACGATCTTGAGAATTATCAGACTGAACTCCATCTAATGTATAATATGCATCATACCGATTATATTTTGCACCAGTACTATTATCATCAACAGCAGAAAGAGACTCTGCCCCAATAGCATAACAATCTATACTATTACCCATATTACTGTAAGGTGCCTTTCTCTCTTCGGTATTAGAAGGTTTATTAGAGTCAAGAGCACCTATATTAAATGCAGGATAAACATCACCAGAACCTGAATTATACATTCCAGCATCAGACGGAAAACCAGGTCTATTTGTCGTGTAGGTGACTACACCATCACCAGTTAATGCATCTGCTAGAGTCCCACTACTACTATAAGACTCATAATTATTATAATTGGCATGACCAAATAAAACCATCTGTTGATTGCGATTTCCTGCTGCCGATACAAAAATAACACCGGCATCAACCACATCTTTTACTAAAACACTTTCCGAATAAGAAGAAACAATAGTAGCTGATATCCGACTTCCAGACCAAAAATTATTTAAATATGCAGGTCTTGTACCACTTGTATAAGATACTCCACCCGTCCCATCACCAGGAGTACGCCAATAATAATAAGAGTTAGTAAGATTTCTCCATCTACCCCAACTATGGGAAGTTATTGTCGGGTTCTTTGTACTGTCAGAAGATCTATTCGGTTTGCACTGATGAAAAATCTTTAATATCTTAAAGCATGATGATATAGTTACTGCTCCCGTACTCCAAATTATATTCATGTGCCATTTATTTGCATTAAATGCCCATCCCTCAGTTTTTCCATATGCCTGTGACATACATGGGGTGGCATGATATCCTCCAGAAGTATGTTGAGCAGTATTAGAACCATCTTTTGCTGCTCTAGTATAAGATGATGAAATACTTATCGTACCAAAATCATCATCACCCGTTGCAGCACCACCATTAGAAGTACTTACATACTTTGATGATCTATGACTCAGGCTATTATTATTCCACCAATTTCTAGCATAAGATTCTACAGGAACCGTAGTACCATCCCAACGTTCCATCAATCTACTACTTGCATCTCCTTCAAACCAAACAGGATCAAGATAATAGGGTAAATCTAAAACACAATCCAGAACACCACATACACCAGTGGTGGATAACGATGAAAAACCACTTTTTAATACATTTTCACCTGTAAAAGCAGTGGGTTCTCCTACACCCGTTTTTACAAATTCTACATGACCATACCATGCAGATTCATCACAAACTATAATATCCACATCCGTTCCATCACCACGATATGAAGGATCAGCATCTAAAATAGTAGTATCAGCAATACCATCCCAAGGATCATCTTGTTGTTGATGCCTATAAATGGATGCTCCTGTTCTGCTTAAAAAGGTAGATCCAGGAGTAGTGGGGAAAAAATTACTATCAAAATCTCTTCCTATTTTAACATTAGAACCATACCTATTAGTAGTACTAAGTATTCTATCCTGAGCACCCTTAAAAGTTCCTTGATAATAATCAGGATCTAAATGAACTCCAGCAACTTTAGAATGTAATTTAAGTTGTTCTGCTTCTGCATCAGACATTTCATATGATGCCATTCTATCACAACTTTTACAATCATCAGTACACTCTATTTTTCTATTCGGAATACCATCAATCTCATTTTCATTAATAATATAATCATGAATTTCATCCCAATCAGAAGCATTAACACATGTCACACAATATATTTTAGGTCCCGTACCATCAGGAACAAAATTAGCTCCTTCTGCCGTTAAGGTGGCAACTCTATCAATTTCATATTGCTCATCAGTAATATCGGTACTAATCATAATATTAAGACAAAGTTCTTCTGACTAATTTATAATTAACCTGTGCTGTACTTGTTCCCAAAAGTCTAATATTGCCCCCATTTACATCAGTGGATAAATTAGCAATTCTAGTATTATTATACATAATCCCATATTCACTAATATACGAAGAGGTTCCATTACACATTATATTTGCCTTTCCCGATTGAATCTTTGTAGAATCTGAATTTAACTCAAAAAATATTGTGTATTCAAGTAAATCAGCAGTAGATGCATCTGGATCATCATCAATAACCTGATCTGTACCATTAAAATTACCAGATTTGGTAAAAATACTTTCACTAGTATCAGTTCCTATACCCAGATTCTGAGCATAGACATTCCTCCATCTTTTAGTTGTAGATCCTACATCATAAGTATCATCTTCACTTGGTAAAATATGGCCGGCAAAAGTAGAAAGACCTGCTACACTTAACTGATTGGTGTAAAGAACACTTCCACTTACTGTGGTTATGCCCGTAAAAGTAGAGAAACCTGCTGCATTTATACCACCACTCAAAACTCTGAGACCACTTCTAGCAGTAACCAATCCGATAGAATCAATATTAGTTACATCTTCATAAGTTAATGTTCCACCAATACTCACATTACCCGCAATTCCTAAACTACTGGTATTAGGACTAAAGGTTATGCCAGCTCCAGTAAATACTTGTTCATAATGAGTTCCACTACTATTATTATCAGTTACAAAAGTTAAATAATAACTTGCATCTGTTGTGCTCTCTTGAGTGCGAATTCTATCTGCTTCTCCTATTACTATAGAATCAGGATCTGCCCAAACTATCTGAGAACCGGTAGACTGTAAAAGTTGTAAAGCATCCCCTTTATCACCATCCTTATCTCTAAGACCAGAATAAAAAGATGCAATGCCAACAAAAGTAGAAACACCAGCAATATTTACATCATCTAATTCTGTCTGACCATCCACATCTAAATGACTATTTGCATCTATTGCACCATTAAAAGTAGAAACGCCCGTTACAATTAGTCTATTAAACTCACCTTCATCCGCATAATAATTTTTAGCATAAATGGTCTTCCAACGATGATTAATACTTTCTCCTAAATCATATGTGTCATGAGTTTTAGGACTTACATTAGAATCAAAGAATGATTTATTCCCCCTAAAGGTAGCAATTCCAATATTAGTACCACCAGAGTCTTTTACATTTAACGCAAGTTCACCACTATTAGTATTATTGTAGATCCCAAAAATACTATTATCACCACCTTCACTAAAAATATCACCGTCTGTAGAATCGGATCCCTTTAACCAAAAAGATCCACCTACGGTTAAATGATTGGTATTGGCATTAAATGTTACTCCGACACCAGTATAAACTCCTTCGTTTTGCCCTGTAGGAGTATTATTATCCTCAACAAATGTTAGATAATATGTACTATCAGTCGTAACACCAACTGTCCTAACTCTATCTGCATTCCGAACAGTTAGATCACCAGGAGATACCCAATTTACTCCGGTCACAGTTGATTCTAAAAGATTACCATTATTTCCAGCCTCACCATCCTTATCATGTACTGCTCCTAAAAATGTAGCAATTCCAAGTACATTTAAACTAGTGGTACTAGTGACTCCCGATACCTCAACACCATCAGAAACCACATCCAACATCACTCCATCATTATAAAAAATAGATACTCCCTCATCATCCCAACAAACAATACTATCCTTATCTTTAGTAGCCTGAAGATGAATATCACTACCACTATCAGTTAAAGTATTACCACGAATGTATAAATTATTAGTTTTAAAATCAATATAATTATTTGTCCCATCATGATACAAAGAAAAATCTTCACTATTACCAAAAATACATTTAGTATCATCAGCAAATTCTAACGAATTACCAAATTTATCCCAAGTAACAGATGCAATTCCAGCACCACCATAAAACTGTACATTACCATTATGAATAGCACCATCATCTTCAGATATTCCTGTTATGTCAATCCCCGTACTTGTGGTAATTAATTTCTCTGAGCCAGCATAATATAAAGCCGCTCTTGCACTAGTGCCACTGAATAATTTTAATATTGGTCTCCAAGCAGTATCATAGAATTGATATGCTCCTGATCCAGGTCCACCATCTGTCTTAAATATTAATGGACCTGTTCCAGTCTCTTCGATATATGAACACCAATTATCACCATCAAGAACCAAATCTCCATTAGAATCAGTTTGACTTGCAAGATCCCTAGTATGAGATATTTTTAAATCATTATTATTACCAAACCTAGCTTGGGTCTCATCCTTAAATTCTAATGCATCCGCAGACTTATCCCATTTTAAATCAGAAGAATTACCATGAAATTCTACATCACCCTTAAAGGTTGCAATGCCAGGATTTACAAGGAGTCTTTGAAAACTTCCTGCATCTATAATAAGATCCTGATTAACATATAAATCCCCACCAATCCATAAATCACCAATAAAAGTACCTAACCCAACAAATGTAGATAATCCAGTAACAGTTATACCGGCACCGATATTTACATTCTTATTAATCCCAACACCACCATTTACTTGTAATGCACCACTATCAGGATCAGAAGAATCTGTACTATTGTTAATAAAGAATATATCCTGAGCTTGAATAGTTCCACCCGATGAATCTAAAATCAAATTGCCAGAATTTGTATCAATTGTATTAGACTCTATTCTGACATCACCAATTGTACCCACACCCGATATATTTACATTATCAAGTTCAGTTCTGCCAATTACATCAAAAATAACTCCATCATAAGTTAAATTAGCACTATCTTCTAATTCACCACCAACTCCAGCTATAACCAAGCGATTATTTGTTAAATCTTCTACCTTAAATGTATTTGCCTGACCACCACCATTAATATCCAATAACCCATAAGTTGTGGATACACCACTAACTTCAACATTACTAAATGATGCTATTCCTACTACATCCAATAATGTCCTTGGTTGAGTACTACCAATACCTATTCTTTGAGTACTCTCTATCCATACAAAATTAGGAGCACCATCTACTAAACCAGTGTCATCATGATATTGTATTTCTGATATTGTTCCACCAGCACCAGAATTTACATTTTGTGGTGCTTTCCATTCTAAAGAACCATCAAGAGCTTTTACTATTAAATCCCCTGCAGCTCCCTCAAAATTATCTCCATCATAAATGGTACCAGTTAATCTAAGATTACCACCGACATGCAAAAGTTGAGTAGGATTTGTAGTTCCTATTCCTACAGAACTGACTCCACTATTACTAGTAGCTGTAATAACAGTTCCACCAATACCTATATTTAAATTAGTAGCCGTCAGAATACCAGCACTACTATTAAATACTAATTTAGAAGACGTTGCAAAATCATCAGAATCTTTAAATAATACACTTGAATTATCACCTGGTGGTCTGAAAGTAAGAGTAGCTCTCGGATTAAGAGATAGACCACTTGCTGTTACTACATTTCCTATAAAATCTAATTGAGTGATACTATTAGCAGTACCTACAATAATACCTTCTTCATATACACTAATAGATCCTGGTATTATTCCACCACCTACAGGTTGCCAATATCTACTTCCCGAAGTATCACCATGAATGGTTACCAGTTGATATTTGGTTCCAACAGGTATACCAACACTACTACCACCATCAGCAATCCCTAAAGTACTAGGATTACTAAAATTAGGTTCTGCTTGATCTAAAGCAAGAAAACGATACCTATCACTAGATAAGGCCGCTTGGGGTACCTGTTTGGCTCTTCCACTAAGATACTTAGGCATTACTATTCTCTAGGACACTAGCAAGAAATTCCATCTGTAATGGACCGACCAATCCACCAGCATTAGTAGTTCCAACATAAGCACTTACCGTATTGTAATCTGCTCTAGTAATTGCCGTATTAATACCAGACACAGGATCAGTTGCTCTTGGATAACTATGTTCTGTCATAAAGTTATCCATACTGCAAGTAAATATTAAAGAATCATCGGTAATAGATATAGTCTTATTAGAATATTTCATACTTCCCGAAACTGCACTCACAAATTCATGTGCATAATCACCCCCACTCACAACCACACCTCTGGTAATACCTTCGGCAGTTGCAGACACAAAATAATGATGATCGGTATTTGATGAAGGAGCAGTCTCTAACACTTGAACTTCAAATGTATTAGTGGCAACATTAGAAATAGGTATCCAATTACCACTAATAGGATCACTAGTAATTGGATAAGCTTTTTGTGAAGAAACTCCTATTGCACCACAATATCCACAACTAAAAGTTATAGATTCATTTGCAATTTTAATACCATCTCCATTATCCATTCCATGATTAGGAACAGTACATGTCATAATACCGGTTATGGGATTATATTGAGCATCAGTCACTGTCATTGGAGTGGCAGCTACAAAGGTATGAATACCGGTATAAGACGATGCACCCACATCTAATGTAATAGTTGTCTCCGTAACTTCCTCAATATTAACTGAAGTATCATAAGCAGGATCATCACTACTTGCACCGCCATAACCTGAAGGTCGAGGATATGTATGAATACCTACAAAACTATCTTGAGCACACCTAAATTGTATAGATTTATTTGCTAATTTAATATTCGTTCCTACTTTAAGATTATGATTACCTATAGTACAGGTAAGAATACCAGCAGTCCCATTATATTCAGCATTTTGTAAATCAAAATAACCTAAAGATGTTTTTCCTACATTAACCTCAAAAGTACTTCCAGTTGTATTCCCAATTGATAACCACACACCTCGTGTAGGATCAGATCCCCTTGGATAAGTATGAATTCCTGTATAACTATCCATTGCACATTTAAACTTCAGTGCATTATCATCAAATCTGATCAAATCCCCATTGAAGAAACCATGATCAGTGGTGGTATGTACTGTCAATATACCCACATTTGCATTATATGTGGTGCCTGCTCCTACATCTTTAGAACTAGTGGCAGTTGCATCAAGCATTTCATGACAAGGAATGGTAAAACTTACAATACCCGTAATAGAATCATAAATTGCTGATGTTGGCGTATAACTAGATCCACCAGTAAGAGTAACTGCATCCTTTCTTGCTCTCACAAAAATATGTCTTGCAGGATTATATGTATGCTTATATCCTACGGCACTTCCGACCATAGATGTAAAAGTTCGGGATGTACCTACAGTATCAACAATTGTATCTACAACATAAGATTTTTGTGGGTCAGGAAATATAGTAGTCGTAATACCCGTACCACTTGGGCAAGTAAATGCAATACCAGCCATTGCTATCTCACTACCACTCACAAATCCATGAGGAATCATGGTAGTTACTGTTGCTACTCCAGCCGGTTCATTATAATCTACATTAGTAATAGTTGTTATACCAGTCTGAATCCCTGAAATATATAAACGATCTGCAATCAATGCTGTCTTTTCTAAGACTATTCTACCATCAATTAAAATAACAGCATCATTAGGTGGTATCTCTACATCTTTTATAACTCTAATATCTCTAGTATTACCCGTACTTCGTGTTTCTCTTCTTTGAATAAAAGTAACGGTGGGATATGACTGTCCTATTCCCACATTAGCTACTTGTGCATACAATACTAATGCAGAAGTTCCTGTGGGTACCTCATATAATTTCTGTTCCCCTGGTGCGACAGGAACAGCAATTGATATAAACTTATTTACTGGTGCAATTGCCATATTATCTCAACGAAAGTATTAATGGTGTTAATTGTGCTTGAATCGCTCTGTTAAAATCTCTTCCAGAAATAGTAGAAGTAGTTTGGTCAATAGTTAGACCATCACCAATTCTAAAGTTACCTTTCTGATCTGTACTAGTGTATGGAACTTGTCCTCCATTAATAGCAATAACTTCATTTTCAGGAATCGGCTCACCACCCTGGAAGGGGTTTGCTCTATTTAGGTCGGTACCAGCACCGACATATTCAAAAGAATGTGAACTGGTAATGATACGACTTATCCTTGAGAAAGCAGCACTCACTCCAGCACCAACTTGGTATGGAATAAACTCATTAAAAGTTACATTGGATAATCCAGTCAATTCATCAGGTTCTGTTGCACTACTAACAGTATATAATATTGGATCAGTATTAACTCTTGCAGTAGCACTTCCACTAGAAAAAGTAACGGTGAAATCTTGATTAGGAAGAAAATTCCGACCACTAGCAATAATATCAATAGAACTAATAGTACCAGCAGCACTTACATTAGCAGAAAATTCGGGAAGAACTGCTTCTGGTCCTAAAGGTTTAGGAATAGTAACATTGGGAGGTGCTCCAGGACTATATCCAGTACCACCATCAATAATATCAATACTTCTAACCAACTGAAGTGGTGCAGTAAGAATTCCTATTGCATTAGTATCATCATAATCGGATAAATCAATCTTAAAATAGGCACCCTGACCATCAAATGGTTTTCTAAAGGTACCCTCAACATCAGTAACATTATTAACAGGAATAACATCTTGACCTGCAATGGAAATCACATTTGTAGTTCCCGTAAACTCAACATCTCCAATACCATCTGCCTTTAATCCCACATTACCAAAAGAGGAATTAGAGTTTGTTAAATCACACTGCCCTCCACTGCCACAGAAAATAGCAATATCACAACCAATAGTAAATATAGAAACTAACTGTGCATATGCATTATTAGTAAGGGATACTCCAATACCATTCTCATTATATTGAGTAAATGCATCACAAACCATAGATTTTAAATCTTGCCCCAAATCATTAGTACCAGTATATGCAGCATTAACATAATCACCATTAATTTTCATACCCACACTACCAGTCATAAAGTTAGTACAATTTCTTACATAAGGACTTCTATATCTACCACCTAAACTAGGATTCACTCTATCCGGTCCTTGGTTTGCTGGACCCAGTGCAGTATAGCCAGTTACGGCCTGATAATCATTTCCCTCATTAATACCTGCTTGTGTGGGTGGAAATGCAACGGCACCACATCCCACATGGTCAGTAGGACTTGTCTGCCCAGCAAAGTTCATATTTTGTATCAAACATCCTGCCCTAACCTGAAATACATCTTTACTAGTATTAAGAGGAACCACTGTTACCAATCTTAAATCTTCACCAGAAACAGTAACTTCTGTTCTCAATCCAATTGGATTATCTTCTTTATAAACTCCCGACCGAACAATAATAGTATCTCCAGCTTCAGCAATAGATGCTGCAGCACCAATAGTTCTCTTTGAATCTCCTTCAAGCAATCCAGTATTAGAATCCATACCATTCATAGAAACCCAAATGGCATTTTTTGTCTGAACACCGGATGGTCTCCATGAAACTCCAGTCCCTACAGATGCTAATCTATAATCTGTCTGGGCTAACCCCACACCATCATCATCATTAACATCTAATAAATGAGATTCTAATTCTACAGTCCCCACAAAAGTAGAAAGACCACTAACCGTCAGACTTTCTCCAATACTTACATTCTTTTCAACCCCAATACCACCTTCAACAAGAACACCTCCGGTATCCTTAGTTGTAGAATTTGTAGGTGATTCTACTTTAAGAACACCACTGACCGTTGTGGTATCACTTGTAGTATCACCCAGAAAAGAATCCTTTTTAACATATAAATTCTCACCAATACCAACACCACCTGTAACTTGTAATGCACCGGTTGAAGAAGAAGTTGATCCTTCGCTAGATTGAACCTCGGTTATTCCACCAATTATTACATTTTTAACAATACCAACACCACCATCCATTTGAACAGAGGCATCAGTAGTACTGGTAGCTTCTGTGATATCATTAAATGTAGTTTTTCCATCTACATCTAACGTACTCTTAAGAGTTGTTGCACCATCAACATTTAATGTAAGATTTAATTCAGTATGACCATCTACATCTAACGTACTCTTAAGAGTTGTTGCACCATCAACATTTAATGTAAGATTTAATTCAGTATGACCATCTACATCTAAAGTTCCTCTCAGATAAGTATCTTTATGAACATCTAAACCAACCAAAGGATTGGTAATTCCAATACCAACATTACCTAAAGAAGTAACTACAAATGTATCTGCTCCACCCACACCAACTTGAAGTGATGTGACCGGCATGTTAGTATTAATACCAACATTTGTCATTCTATAGATAGAGGCATTGGACCCCGCACCACTATATCCCCATAAATCAAAAGTAAATATAGTTGCTACTCCAGTTGGACTACTAATATTTGCGGCTGTAGGAAGTAGTGTATCAGTTCCCAAACCAAGACTATTTGATTGTACAAAGTTTAGAGTATCAAATGTTTGAGCAGTACCCACTGAGATGGGAACATAGACACCTTCATCCTGAACTTTAATTCCTTGTTGATCTACACTAGGAGGTATTGGTTGCCATCTAATACCATGCTCATCCCTCTTTAACCAATAATTATTTTGTCCAGGAGAACCAACAGAGTCGTAGATATTTCTATCAATATGAACACTACCATCAACCTCCAGTTTTAATGGACCTTGACCAACTTCATTAAATAAAAGAGGGTCAATCCAATTACCAAATGGAGTAGTTGTTCCAATACCAACAGTTCCACCAGCAGTAACTACTACAGATGAATTATCAATACCAACCTGAAATGTTTCCAATGGTTGAGTAGTTCCTATACCAACTCGGCCACCATATTCACCCGTATTAATACCAACAAAAACAGTACCAGCAGCACCTACATTAAATCTACTCTTAACAGTCAGATAACTAATATCCAACTCACCCCAAATATCAACATCATTCGCAAACGTGGCCATGCCACTCGTAAATGAATCCCCCCTTACTTCTAAATCATCAACGGAAATACTCTCAAATTCATAGTCAAGAGTTCCCCAAATATAAACATTCTCAAATACTGAGTTGCCTGATTGTGTAAAATCTTGATTAATTCCTGACATTATACATTTCCTCTAAAATAATTTTTTAGTAATAAAACGGCCCACAGGGCCGCCAACACCACCTGCCATGGTTTGGGCTAAATCAGCAACAAAACTCTGAGGACCACTGGTGGATAATAAAAAAGAACTCTGTTTTAAATGATCAGGAAGATTACCTTTTTTCCCTTTAACCTCTATCTTAGTAGCAGTTAATTTGATTTCTCGTGTATCATGTTGCCCAGGTCCCCCTATCTGAATGAGATTTGAACCTTTAAGTATAATATCCTTTGCTTCTAATGTAATAGTCTCGTTGGCCTTTAAAAGAAGATGTCCTGCTTCTACATTTACAGCAATATTTCCGGTATGTGCGGTTATTTGTGCAGCTGTTCCTTGATTATTTCCTTTAGAACCAGCATCAACTTGAAGTGTTTGTTCAGTCTCAACTCTAGTAATACCACCATCATGATGAGCTAGTAGAAATCTCTTATCTGAACTATTAGTTCCTTTAATAGAAAATGCCTCGACACCGGCAACACTAGAATTAGGATTTCCTGATTCTATAATAACATTTCCAAAGTTATCTTGTTGCCTTCCATCATCTGTCTGTGCCATAATTAATTAAACCCCCACATAAGGTTCTACCTTCCCTACACAATCAATAACGTGAAGGACCTCACCTTGAGGTCTAGTTTTAGACATTATAGGTCTCAATATCGCACCAAATCCCAAATCAGTATTAATATTTAGTTCAGGTAAATCATCATAAGCAATTCTATTGATCACACCAACATTAACTATACTACCATCTACTATTGTTAAATCAAAGTTATCTAAAGTATCACCATCTTCATATCCATCTCCTGGATCCTCAATAACAATTCCTTCCACATATAAAGGAACATCTTCATCTTCTACAGGATAATTCTCACCTGCAGAAAGCATTGTTATACTTGTAACTTGTCCATAAGTAGGAGATAATGGATTTTGATCAATGGTAGCTTTTCCATATGCACCATATCCCTTATTACAACTATCAGTGAAAGTTATAATAGGTTCATCCATATATCCACTACCAGGATTTGTAATTTGTACTCCGGCAATACTTGCATACTTCTCAACCTCAGAATATATATCATCAAAATTAAGTTTCTTAAGGGTTCTTCCAAGAATGACCCTTCCGGCAGCTCCAATACCACCTCCACCAAAGATTTCTACTTTGGGTGCACCACATTTGAATACATTTCCAGTATAACAAGGATCGGGATTATCTTCTACATCAGATAATTTACTTCCAAACATAGTCCACTTACCATATTCATCTTCAAAAGCAGTCGTTATACTGGTTGCTGCTCCCACCATTCCTTCTCCACTAAGAATTTTTTCCCAACTCTTCTTATTCTTATCACTATCTGAAGGTTTTTGCACTCCCTGAGAAATAATATAAGCACTTGATGCAAGGCAAAGTCTCTCTTCTCCACAACTAAAGAGATTCTTGACTGCTTTAAATACTTCAATTCCTGTAGTTAAATAGTCCTTTGCCTTGAATGCAAATCCCAATACTTTTTGAATAGGACCCAAAAGAGGAGTTACAACAGAATCAACCATATTAACAATCTTATTAGTCAATGCTCCCATGACTTGCTCAACAGCACAACGAGGAACTTGAATTACATTTTCAATTGCTGAAGTGAGTAAATCTTCTACAACCCCACTAATAGCACCACTAATTTTGACTGCCGAACAAAAGATACCATTGAATAATCCTTGAATTGGACTTAAAAGAGCCCCTTGAATCCCAGTAATCTTTGCAATTGCTGCAGTCATTGGAAACGCTTTAGATACTGTAGCAAATATTGCGGCAGCAACCTTCTGAAATCCACTTGAGATTAATTCCTCCATCTTATCACTAAGGGCACCTGTCATTTTATTAACAAACCCCTGCATAGAATTGCCAATGATTCTAGCAGTACTCTTAATAGCTCCTGGTAAATTTAATATTGCACTGCCGGGCCCAGTAATAGAATCAAAGAAATTAGAAAGAGTTGATGATAAAGCATCAAGAGTCTTATCCTTACAAGGATCTGCTTGCTGAATCTTCTTTCCGGTAACTAGACTATCAGGTACCAAATATTTACTAGCAGATCTTACAAATATAGTCCTCTTTACTTGTTCATCAACACTAAGTGTATTGAGAGGAACTGGTGCCACACCCCCAAGTTGTTCAGGATAATTCTCTTGAACTTTTTTTAGAATTTTTTGTTTCTTACTAGAAAATAGATTAATAGATTCCAGCCCTTTAGTGTAAAGCTCAACTTGATCTTTACTTAATTTTTCGGGTGCTGGTGTTGGTGCCCCCAATTCATCCGTTTGACCTGCCGGTAACATAGATTATTCCCTCCTATTCATTATTTATCGGGTTTTTGAATACATTAACTTTATTCGGTTGTAATCCATTTTGCTCCCTTTTTTGTGTAACTTTAGTAGTACTTCCATTTTGTCCATCCTTCTTTGTTATAGCACTGATAGTCCCTTGAGGAACATCTTCATTAAATTGTTGTGCTTCCTCACCATTTTGATTAGGATTCAAATTATTCTTTTTAATAGATCCCACAAATCCAGTTTTGGCATCAAATCTTCCGGTTCCATATATCGTCCCTTTAGTTCTTCCGAGTACATGTAAAATAATGGGATTTTGTTTGGCATCTCCATCCAAAAACTTTCCCATCACTACATCACCCTGTGACACCCTGACACTTGTGTGTCTTCCTGCGGCACCAGAACCTGCGGTAGTGGGAAGAGCAACTAAGGCAAAAATAATTCTATCATCAGGAAGTTGTGCCTTACTTGAAGGATGATATCCCATAATGGCAACTCTTCTACGGATCCCAAAACCCGTATCACCATCTTGTTGACCCTGTTGACTCTTATATTCTAGAACCGTACCAATCCAGTCATGAGTTCCTAAACCATAAAAATTTCCATCAGTTAAAGTATTTGACATTTTAATTAAGAACTCGTAGAAGTGTGTAATCCATAAGAATCACGAATTAACTCAATTGAGGTTACAGATTTCTCTGGATCAAAATAATGACATAATGATTGTATAATATATTTACCACTTTGCTTCTGATCTGGACCCAATTCCTTTTCATCGGATACACTTTCCAAGATAAGAGTTAAAGTATTCCCTGCTTCTAATTGAGTATTACATGGAATGGTAATAGAATGTTTCTGAGAAAATAATAAATTATATCTCGTAGTGGAACCAGCATAATATAATTCAGGACTATTATTAGGAGTAATATTTTCCTGATCTCCTCCAATATTTAATATTGCAGTTTCAACTCTATGAAATGTTGTACCAGATTTAAAACCATCTTCTAAAATCTTTGGAGTCTCTGGTTCATTTCCTAGGGTAGAAAACTTAGGATTTTTATATAATTTATCATTATCAACAGAAATATCTATTTCAGTAAAGTGATATGTAGCAGGATTAAAAAACATAGTCTTATTTGCATAAACACCAGATCTAATCTGAGATAAAAGATTTTGATCCTTGGTCACAACTAATGATGCTATTTTAAATGCATTCTCCGTAGATTTTGATTCAACAGTTGCTATATTCTTACCATTATAAGCATATTCATTCGGATAAGGGTCAGACGTAACTAAACTATCAGCAGAAAGATATTTAAATCCACTTTGAGTTTCATAATAAAAATAACCAGGATTTGCAGTATTCTGAGGTATAGACTGTTTGGCTAATATACCAAGTAAATCAAATGGTCTTTTTGTCATGCCGACAAAAGAATAAGAATTACTGGTATCATCAATCCTGATTTTACTATCATCCAATCTTAATTCATTTCTAAGAATACTCCTTACAGATTCACTAATCCTCCCATCAAAAGCTCTGGTCACTCTTGTCGTAGTATCCAGCCACCCAAGACCTGACGTAAATCTCAATTGAATAACTTCTGAAGTAGAATTTCTATCCAACACTTGTACTTCATTAATATACAGTCTTTTATGTGGATCGGTCGTAGATGAAAAATCCAAAATGGAATCTTCAGAACCAACTTCTGTCTTTATTTTTACAAATAATTCCCCACCAACTTCAAGAGGAAGTCCCGCATGTAGAGAAGTCCCTCTATCTAAAGTTACTTCTGTAGTAACAAAAGTAGTTGCAACAATGGTTGCCACTCCTGTTATATGAGGAGACAATATATTTTCATAATAATAAAAATTAACGACTCTAAAACTACCCCGATCAACAGTAACACCTCTTTTACCATCTGCTGATCTAATTGCAAATACTTCATATATGGATGATTCTGCAGATTGACTTGCCATTATGCTACCCTCCCCAATCTTGTAAATGATGGCATCGGTTCAGGAATATTAATCAACTTACTTTGATTATTAGGTGAAGAAGATGCTACATTAACAGGAATCTCTACATATTGTATAAAAATTTGAGTAGAATTATCTTCATCTAAAGGGGGAAGAGGAATATTATCATTCTTCTTACTAACCTTAAAATTTAATGGTACTGCTTTAATTTGTGATTGATTATCATTATTATTGGTATTGCCAAATAATTCATTTATTATATCACTACCTTTCTCAGATTCTATCCTTTCTTCAGAGCCAGGTGCTTCAAACATTTTATCAGATAAATCTTGACCTAATTGTGGATCCAAAACTCTTAGAATCTGTGAAGGTGTGGGATTTTCTAATTGATTGATCTTATTCTTGGTCTCCTGATCTATCTCTTCAGAATCATTAATCCGTTTCACGATCTCAGAGGTATCAACCTCTTCAATATTCTGCACATCTTTATCCAAACTTTTATTCAACTCATCCAATTCCTTTGTCAATTTTTCAATTTCTTCTTGCTGCTTTGTGAGTTCAGCAGGTTTAAAAAGTGATGTCATACTCTCATGTAATGTTTTAACTCCATTAAACACAGCACCTAATGCTGAAAGTGCACCTTTCCAAATAGGTTCTACAACATTGAGAGAACTTTGAAACCCTTTTATAATTTGAGGTAATTTGGTAAATAAAAGTCCCATCACAAGATATCCCAAGAAATTAAATAATCTGGAAGTAAAACTGCTTGCTATTCCACCTATCCTTGTTCCTATACCCCCAATAATCGGAATACTGCCTATTTTTGGCATTTCTATTCTCTTTTCTAAGAATCTTCTATTATCTAACTTTTCTTGTCTATCCAGTAAACGCTTCTTTTTAATATCTAATTTCCGTACTCTCTTATTTTCTTTAATAAGAATACTTTTAATATTAGTAACATTAAGTTTTAACTCTTGTACTTGTTGTTCCATTTATTAAAACTCCGTTATTCCTAACATGTCTGCAGTATGCCAGATAAGAGGATTACTATTATCTTGGGATCTTACCAAAGGAACCGAAGGTGTATTGGAACCTTCCAATATATCCGTCTGTGAACTATTCCTCATATTCGCAGTATTCTGCCGTATGGTATCCAGAACTGTGACATTAGTTTTCGTGACTGGACCCATATTACTTTCTAAGACATTTTTTACAGAAGGTTCTAACTTCTTCATTTCACGTTTATATTCTCCTTCCATAGTACCATCGCCTAAAGCGTCTGGAAAAACTAGATCACCAATCAGCGCGATTTTTAATCCATTCTTAGTAAAAAATTTAAGAATCTCCTTCAGCAGACCTTTTTGTTGATTCCTACTTATCTCTATTTTGTTTTTTTTATTAGGGGTCTTTATTTTGGTTTTTTTATCGGGGGTCTTTATGTTGGTTCTTCCATCGGGGGTCTTTATGTTGGTTCTTCTATTGGTTCTTCCCCCACTTCCAGATCCTTTTCCTCCTCTAGAGGAGGAAAAGGCTTTTCCTCCTAGACCCCATAAACTTCCTATTCCCAAAAGAGCACCAGCAAGTACCCCTAACCCCTTCAAGATCTTAAACAAAAAAACAAATTTTCCAAGTAAACTGATTGCAGCGACTATAGCTAACCCTGCAGCAATCTTTACCCAATGGTCCTCTAAAAATTTAAATGTTTTAGTTATAAATTCTTGATTCTCACTCAACCATTTCAAACCCTTAGTGGCAACTAAACCAGTCCCTATCAATGTAAAAAAATCTAAAAGTCTGGTCCAAACATTTGATACGGGTGCAACAATTTTAGATCCTAATCCCCCAAGAAAAGATCCACCCTTCCCCAATATTCCTTCTGCTTTTCGTTCAGCTCTAAACCTTTTAGCTGCATTAGCATCTGCCTTAGCCCGTTTTATGTCATTTTGTTCTTGAACAACTCTATACGCAAAATCCAAAGACAATTGCTTTTGTATTTCTACTAAAATTCTATTTGTCTCAACCAGTGTTTCTCCTATTTGAGGGCCCGCAGAAACTAATGAACCTTGATTAATCTTACGGCCACCAAAAATTGAAGAAGAAAATTTAGTTATCTTCGGAACTATAGATTGTGTTTTAAAAATTGAACTAAATGCCACTTTTTTGTTGCTGTTTTAGATTTTCTTCTTCAATATATTGTTGGAGAAGGGAAACATATATTTCTCTTTCCCAAGGTATCATGTTTTCTAACTCCGTTAAGCTATATTTATGGTGCTGGATCAAGGCAAAGTTTGTTCTATAATAGTTTTCCAAACTTTCATGAGCCAGGGCTAACTGAAAAAAGATGCCAGTCCCTCAATTACAACTTCACTCTCAACCTTAGTGTTAGGATTAGTTACTTTAAGAGTATGGGAAAGTTTAGGCATCGTCTCAAAAAATGCCTCTATTGCTTTAAATTGACCAGAGTTCATTTGCTCAATAAATTCTTTCAATTCTTTTTTAGTACACTCAGTAGCATCCCATGCTTCCTCCTCATTATATACCTGCTTAATGCAAGACATAATTACATTTAAAGATTCATCTACCTGACTCTTTCCACTATCAGTTTCAAAATTAGATTCAATAAACTGGGCTAAAGATGGATATTGCATCTGCACAGATAATGTATCATCCAATTTAATAATATTAGAATGAGCAGGATCCTTTTGAACTTTAATAGAATCAATATCAATTTCTACCAAGACTTGTGTCTCTCCATCATCTGGACAAGTCACATTAACTTCAACGGTTTCCCCGACAGATTTAGCACGAACATTTAGAAACAAATATTCAATATCAAAGGTTGATAATTTATCGACCTTAATACCTCTAGTAATAACACAGTTACTAATGACAGTTTTAATTGCATTAG
>Ga0208011_1000310_pt1 | contig 19791 bp, 16 predicted proteins | sample 7_EtaG_FD_184080 | JGI IMG/M metagenome (GOLD analysis project Ga0208011, IMG submission 184080) | Marine viral communities from the Subarctic Pacific Ocean - 7_ETSP_OMZ_AT15161 metaG (SPAdes) (version 2) | ecosystem: Environmental > Aquatic > Marine > Oceanic | place: Pacific Ocean | collected...
CCTTTCTGATATGACTATCAAAGCAGGAGGTAAGAAATGAAATTTTTACCAGGAACAGACCCAGCTCTTATACAAAAAGAGTTAGATAAATGGGAGAAGGATATTAAGGTTGCACCGATAAAAGCTGATACATTACAAGGGGATGGTATAAAAAACCTAGCTATAAAAAAACCACAACAAGCTCCCAAAGCTTATACCACTGTTGACCAATCCACATTAACTGACTGGTCACCTAACAATCAATCTGGAGCAGACCTTTGGGATGAAGTTAAGGGTTCGATACAGGATCAACCCTTTAATACCACAAGACCTCAAATACCAACATTAGAGAACACTAAATCATTCATCCCTGGTGCTAATGCAACAGGTGTTAGGATGGCCAGGTCTAATGCAAGTAGAACAGGTGCTGGTTTAACTGGTACTGATCAATTCAAACAGCAGAGAACTGGAGAAGGATTAACACCTAGAGAACCTAGGCAAGGGCTTAACTTAGATACTCCACCCCAGTTTTATGGTCGAGGTCCAGATCAACAAATACCTAACACAGGTGTAGGTACTGGTGAAAGATGGAGTGGTAGAGGACCAGAGAATATTCAGGCAGAAGCAGATATGATAGCTAAAAAGAAGGCAATGGAAGCATCTCTACTTGCTATAAAAAAACAACAAAATTTATTAATCAATAAACGATGACAGCCAAATCTAGATATGATAGTTTAGCATCAGATCGTTCCCAGTTTCTAAACATAGCAGAACAAGCGGCGAAGCTTACAATACCTTATCTAGTTCGTGGAGAAGAAGATTACTATAAAGGTGCTAAGAATTTAGTTACACCATGGCAAAGCGTAGGCGCTAAAGGCGTGGTGACATTAGCATCTAAACTAATGCTTGCATTACTACCACCCCAAACAAGTTTCTTCAAACTTCAAGTACAAGATTCAATGCTAGGGCAGCTTGGAGATCAAGCACCTAAAGCTAAATCAGAACTAGATCTTGCTTTTGCAAAGATAGAACGTACCATCTTAGATGCCATCGCAGCATCAGATGATCGTGTCGTAGTACACCAAGCACTAAAACATTTAGTAGTCTCTGGTAATGTACTAGTCTTTATGGGTAAGGAAGGTTTAAAACTTTTCCCACTTAACCGCTACGTCTTAGAACGTGATGGCAACGGCAGCGTGATTGAAATTGTCACTAAAGAAAGGATCAACAAAGATTTAATAGAAGAGGATGTACCAGGTCTAGCAGACCCATTACCTAATCCTCCTGGAGAAGAGTCCACACCTGAACATAATGATGTAGATGTCTATACACATATCAAACGTGATAACAATCGTTTTGTATGGCATCAAGAAGTAGAAGGAACAGAACTACCAAAGTCTAGAGGCAAAGCTCCTTTAGATGCAAATCCCTGGATACCACTACGGTTTAACACTGTAGATGGCGAAGCTTACGGGCGGGGGAGAGTAGAAGAATTTATGGGAGATCTCAAGTCACTTGAGGCACTCTCTCAGGCACTAGTAGAAGGCTCTGCAGCAGCCGCTAAAGTTGTTTTTGTAGTATCACCCTCAAGCACAACTAAACCAGCCACGCTGGCCCAAGCAGGCAACGGAGCGATCGTTCAAGGAAGACCTGATGACATAGGAGTCGTTCAGGTAGGCAAGACTGCTGACTTTAGAACAGCCTATGAAATGGCTCAGCAACTTGAACGAAGATTATCTGAAGCATTCCTTATCTTAACTGTTAGACAATCAGAACGTACAACAGCTGAGGAAGTGAGGATGACACAGATGGAACTCGAACAACAGTTAGGTGGACTGTTCAGTGTATTAACTACTGAGTTCTTAGTGCCTTATTTAAATAGAAAGCTTAGCGTATTCCAAAAGAGTGGAGAGATCCCAAGGATTCCTAAGGGAATAGTTAAACCAACAATTGTTGCTGGTGTTAATGCGCTAGGTAGAGGACAAGATAGAGAAAGTCTTGGTCAATTCCTCACCACTATTTCTCAAACAATGGGACCAGATGCAACACAACGATTCATTAATCCTGAAGAAGTCATCAAGCGCTTAGCAGCTGCTCAAGGTATTGACATTCTAAACTTAGTTAGAAGTATGGAAGAGATACAGCAGGAGCAACAAGCAGCTATGGCTCAACAACAGCAGATGGAAGAATCTAAAGCAGCTATCAATTCACCTATGATGGACCCAACAAAGAACCCACAACTAGCGGAAGAATTAAATGGAGGAGGTCAAGCCGTCCCGACCTAAGAGGACTAAAAGAAAACCTGTTACACCCCCTTTAAATGCAAAGGATAAACAACTCTTTGCTGAAAAAGAAAATAAATATGCACCACGTCGTAAGGTAGGTAAGCCGAGTTTAGGTACACCTATCAAAGTTACGAAAGTTGGTCTTGGAAACCTTACAGTAGTCACCCATAATGGCAACAATGACGTATGACCCAACTGAAGTACAAGAGGGAGAACTATCCGAAGATGAAAAGGACTCTCTTGCAGTTGGTGAAAAATTAGAAGAACAAAGTCAAGAACTATTAGCTGGTAAGTTCAAAGATGCAGAAGCATTAGAGTCTGCCTATGTTGAACTTCAAAAAAAATTAGGAGGCAAAGAAGAAGAAGCCCCTGAACCTGAAGCTAAAACAGAAGAAGAACCAAAGGAAGAAGTTAAGAAGGAAGAAGAGCAACCTGAGATTGATGGTAAATTCCTTGATACACTTTGGGATGAAGCAAATTCTGAGTGGACTAAAGAAACTTTAGATACTCTTGCTGATATGAATCCAAGAGATATTGCTCAGATGCATCTTAATTATAGAAATGAAAACAAATCAGAAACTGCCGTCATGGTTGACGCAGATGTTGATGCTTTAAAGAGTATGACTGGTGGTGATGAAGGTTATCAAAGTATGATGAAGTGGGCACAAGATTCTCTATCTGAACAAGAGATTACTATGTATGATAAGACTATGGAAAAGGGTGATCCTATTTCATGTTTCTATGCAGTACAATCTCTTGCCTTTAGAATGAGAGATAACCTAGGTTCTGATGGAATATTGTTGACTGGTAAAGCACCTAAAGCAGATAAAGCTGCATCCTATAGAAGTCAAGCAGAAGTCGTCAGAGCTATGAGTGATCCACGTTATGATAAAGACCCTGCTTATCGACAGGACGTTGCAGCAAAACTAGAAAACTCTCCTAACTTACAATTTTAATTATGGCTAAAGCAACACCATATGATCCTAAAGCAATCTATGCTGGATCAAATTTTTCAGTTGAATATATGTGCTCTGGAGCAGGTAAGCCGGGTTTCCTACCCTCTTACCCAGAGGCAAGCAGGACAGATGCAAACCTTAAAGCAAGGTGCATTGTATTAAGTCCTGACTATGTAGAAGTTGACGCTTCTTAAATTAAAAAAGGCGGCTCGGTAGTCGAACCAGTAGAAGCCACAGGTAACCGCGTCCGTTCGAGGCAATCTTTGATTGCTTTGCATGAAACCACATCATGGAACGGGGGTGTGGTACTGGAGAAAACCAATGCAAAAAAAGCAAGTAACCCTCAAGTATCGCGGCGTACCTTACACGAAAACTACTTAAATTTTATTAATGAAAACACTAGCACTAGCTCTCGCATCCACCTTCGCGACAGTTCCTGCATTCGCCGGTGGCGTATACGTGAACGTGGAGAACAACGCATCCCTAACCGGAGCTGATTACACGGGGTCTGTCACAGACTTTCACGTAGGATACGAAGGCGGTACTGATAGCTTTGGATACTATGTCCAAGGTGGTCCCGCAGTCGTAGCCACAGATGGCGCTGATTCAGATAACAGACTTTCTGGTAAGGTCGGTGCAACAGTAGCTGCCACAGAGAAGCTTGACTTCTATGGTGAGCTAGCAGTACTCACTGCTGATGCTGATACGTCAGATGATAATGCTTGGGCCACTAAGGTCGGCGCCAAGTTTAAATTCTGATGGCACAAGATTCAGATCAAGTAGCTGTCGTAACTTCTTACGGATCAGTACAGCCCAAGGCTGAACCTGATGTAAAGGAAGAGAAGGATGACGATATAGATATAGAGACAGTACTAATGACTCTATAATCAGTGGGAGAGGCACCTCAAAGTAGGACCTCTCCTGCATTGGCTTTAGCCCGTACACTTTACTCTACGGAGAAAGAATCGGATACCTTTAGCCGTCTAGACGGTGGGATAGACCACATAACAACAGAATAATTTTCGACATGTCGAGAGTAAGTTAACAATACAACTCTCAATTAATGGCTAATACTACCATAACCCCCATTGGTACCGCTAACAATACCAGTGCTACTCCGCTAGCGCTAGGTACTGCTTACGATACCAAGTATGCAACCTATCTAAAGCTGTTCTCAGGTGAGCTCTTCAAAGCTTATGAGTCAGCAACGATAGCAAAAGGAACTGTCCAGAGCCGTCAACTAAAGAACGGTAAATCTATGCAGTTCATCTTCACCGGTAGAATGGCAGCCGAGTATCATACTCCAGGCACACCAATTCTAGGATCCGGTGATCCTCCAGTAGCAGAGAAGACTGTCCAATGTGATGACCTTCTTATAAGCTCAGCCTTCATTTATGATTTAGATGAAACACTTGCACATTACTCTCTGAGATCTGAGATCTCTAAGAAGATTGGTCATGCACTAGCTGAAGCTTATGATAAGAAAATCTTCAGGACAATCGCTCTAGCTGCTAGAGAAGCACATCCTATTACCGCTGCTCCTGGCCCTGAGCCAGGTGGTTCTATCATTAAGATTGGAGCTAACAACGAGTATGATGCGCAGAAACTAGTTGATGCTTTCTTCGAAGCTGCTTCTATCCTTGATGAAAAGAATATGCCTAAGCAGGGAAGAACTGCTGTACTGTCACCACGTCAGTACTATGCCCTTGTCTCTCAGGTAGACTCTAACATCCTCAACCGTGACTTCGGTAACTCACAAGGTAACCTAAACTCTGGTGAAGGTCTGTATGAGATCGCTGGTATCCAAATCAAGCGTTCTAACAACCTACCTTTCCAAGCTGGTACCGTTGCTGCTGTGTCTGGTGAGAACAATACCTACAATGGCGCTTTCGCTGACCATGCAGGTTTGATCTATTACAAGGATGCCGCTGCTGTTGTTGAAGCAATTGGACCACAAGTTCAAACAACTGGTGCTGACATTAAGACGATGTATCAAGGTGATATAATTGTTGGACGTCTAGCAATGGGTGCTGCAACACTTAACCCTGCTGCTGCTATTGAAATCCAAACCGCTTAAGGAGGATTAACATGGCACAACAACAATCAATTACTGGTGTTGCTGGCCTAACCAGTGAAACCTGGTATCCCCAACCCCCTGTTGAATGGGGTCGTGCGGGTGGTTCTGTTGCGACAGTTTCTGTCGGATCTGCTACTGGTGATAATGGCACCGCTGGTGGATCTAATGGAGCTGTTGACAACAAAGCAACAACCACAGATGGCAATGGATCTGGTCTTAAAGTTGACCTGACTATTGCAAGTAATGTATGCTCTGCTATTGCTGTAGATGCTGCAGCTGATGCTGATGGTGACGGTTACCGTATAGGTGACAAAGTTACTATTTCAACATCTGATGCTGGCACTAATACTGCTGTAGTAGGATACGTTGCTACCCTTGAATACGAAAACTAACTGAGGTAAATATATGGCTGTTTCAGTCCTAAAGCCCCCAGCGGGTGACTTCGGTACATCCCACGGTGTGGGTGTATGTACCACAGATGCTGAGAGAATCTCAGTTGCTAAGACACGTTTTGGTTATGGCTCTGCTGTAGCTGACTCTGCTGTCAAATCAGTAACTAAGAATCTACGAATTGCATACCCAGCCGTTGAGTGTAACATCACCAACGTCTAAATAAAGGGGACCTTCGGGTCCCTTTTTTTTATTAACAAAAATTAATTATGCCTTTTCCTACAACTAACGCTACAGAAGAATTACCTGCTCTTAATAATATACTGGCGTCAGTTGGTCAAGCGCCTGTAACCACTCTCGATCAAACCAACCCAGACGTTGCGATTGCGTATAATACCTTACTTGAAGTAAGTCGTGAAGTGCAGGCTGAAGGATGGACATTTAACAGAGAGCATTGTGTGACCACTGCCCCTGATGATAATGATAATATATTAATACCTTCAAATGTATTACAAGTAGATCTCACAGAGAATGCTGCTAATAAAGGTAAGCTAGCAGTACGTCGTACAGAGACTACAGATGGTAAAAGTAAACTTTATGAAAAAACAAAACATACCTATCTCTGGACAGAGAATGAGTATGAATTAGATTTTGTATATTACTATGATTGGGTAGATCTACCTGTACCTGTTCAAGACTATATAACAGCTAGAACCGCAACTGTTACTTCTAGCCGTATTGTTGGTGACCCTGGTCAATACAGAATACTCCAACAAAAAGAACTCCAAGCTCGTGCTAATGCACTAGAGTATGATTGCAATCAAGGTGATTACACCTTCTTTGGTCATCCTGCTGGAGGTAATTTTTACAACAGTTACAAACCTTACGAAGCCCTACAACGATAATGGCAGCAGTAACACAAATCATATCTAATTATCTAGGTGGTGTATCAAAACTACCAGATGATAGAAAGAAGCCTGGTGAAGTACGCCAAGCTTTAAATACCTACCCTGACCCAACGTTTGGTTTAACAAAAAGACCAGGCTTTAAATTTCTCAACAAATTAATTAAGACGGGATCTACACCATTCAGTACTACTGAACTAGATAATGCTGAATGGTTTTACATTAACCGTGATGGAGATGAAACTTATATAGGTTGTATCATAGGTAATGCTACAGCAGCTAATGCTGACATACACATTTGGAATGCAGTACCAAACAATAGTGGTAACATTGTTAAAGCTACAGTCACTGCATCTACTACAAACAAAGCTTATCTAAGTAGTACAGATAAAAATGATTATCATGTTCTAACTGTACAAGACACATCTATCATTACTAATAAAGCTAAAGTTGTTACTACAGTAGCTGGCTCTACTCATACTGATAATCAAGTTGCAACTGTAAGGTTATTAGGTGTGGATGTTAGTTCTGATTATAGCCTTACTATAAAAGTAAATAGTGAAACTGCCCAGACAAAGACACATACATCACACGCTACTAATGCTAATGCAAGGGATATACTTACTGGTTTAAAGACTGCTATCGATAATGAAAACGGTCACGGTTTTGATAACCTTACTGTTACTGTATTACCATCGTCTTTAGAAATAAGTAGTTCAAGTTCTAATACTTTCAAAGTAACTATAGCAGAAGGTGGTAAGAATGGTGATCATTTAAAAGTATTTCAAAACTCAGTAAATACTGTTGCAGATTTACCAGCTGAGTCTATGCATGATAGAGTTGTTTTAATTAAAAATACAGATAGTATATATGATGATTACTACTCTAAATTTGTAGCTACTGACGGTACATCTGGACCAGGATTTTGGGAAGAAACTCTGAAACCAGGTTTAGCTACTGGTTTAACAGCATCTACGATGCCCCATGAGTTAGTTAATACTGGCACTAATGCCTTTACATTTCAACCTATAACTTGGGCATCTAGATTAGTAGGTGATGATAATACAAACCCACATCCTAGCTTTATTAAAAAAGATACAGATGGTTCCACAGATATAGGTAAAATACAACAATCCTTTTTCTATAATAATCGACTTGGCTTCTTAACAAATGATATTGTTGTAATGAGTCAAGCTGGTGAGTTTTATAATTTCTATAGTATAACTGCACAAACAGCTAGTGAAGCTGATCCTATTGATGTCAGTTGTTCTAGTGTATCACATGCTCTATTACATGGTGTGATACCTGTAACTCAAGGTTTATTACTATTTAGTGAGAACCAACAATTTCTACTAGCATCTGCTGATGGCAATTTAAAACCTAGTACAGCTATAATTCAAAGTGTATCTAACTTTGAAATGGATTCAAATATTGATCCTGTAAGTGTTGGTACTCTAATTAATTTTGTTAGTAAAACACCTGCATATACAAGAGTATTTGGTATGCAAACTGATCGTCAAGGTCAGACTCCTAGATTAATTGACGTTGCAAAGGATGTTAGTGAATTCATACCATCAACTATAGATAGTTTAACAGCTAGTTCACAGAATGGTTTCATTGCTTTATATGGTTCAACTATTGATACAGCCTATTTCTTTAGGACATATGAAGGTTTACAAGGTAAAGTAGAAGCTTGGTTTAATTGGCAATTACCTGGTAAGATACTTCATATGGAAGTTGATTCAGATGTAATGTATATGATTCTTAAAGATGATTCTGATTCAACAGCAGCTAATCATAGATACCATTTATTAAGTGCTAATTTAAGTGCTACACCAGAAGATGAAATCATTGTAACAAGTGGTGGTTTAAAATTAAACCCATATATAGATTTATATGCTAAAGCTTCTTCTGTTACATATGATGCAACTACAAATGCCTCTACATGTTATCTACCATATGATGATATAACTACTTTAGAACCGATTATTGTACTAGCTGGTGATGTGTCAGATGGATTCAGTGGTATTGTTGAATCTGGTTTCACGACTACACCTACAAGAGGTACAGATGGTACAGGAGATTTCTTTAAAGTAACTGGTAAAGATTTAACAACTATAGCTAGTAAAGTTATCGTCGGATATCAATTTAATTATGATATAATACTACCTAAGACTTATTTCAGATTAAACGAATCTTATGATTATACAGCAAATTTAACTATATCTAGAATGAATTTCTCAGTAGAACGTTCTAGTTCTTTAGGATTTAAATTAAAATCTAAAGGTATTTGGGGTACTATAGAAGACTTTACTGCTGCAGCAGGTTCTACTATAACTGTAACTGGTAACGGTGGCAGCAGCTCTATACCTAATAGTATAGTAACTAACCTAGCCACTACAACTAGTGGAAGTGGTACTAATATGAAAGTAGATGCTACGTTTGTTAGTGGTGTAGTTACAGCTTTAACTGTACGTGAAGAAGGTACAGGGTATGCTGTTAATGATATCATTACTGTAGCCAGTAATTTATTAGCAACTGTAAGTAGTGTAACTGGTACTGTCGCTACTCGTGGTACAACTGTTTTTCCTTATTTACACCATAAAGTAGGTAGAGAAGTAAAAGTAAAAATTAATGGAACAACAAATAATAACTTTACTATTACTGAAACTGAAGTTACTATGACTGATCCTCCAGGTAAAGGTGCAGCTGTAAAGATATATCAAGATAATTGGTATGAAATATCACCAGCACAGATGGCTAATGAATATTTAGCAGATGACGTACCTTTAACTGAACAACATGTTTTTAAAGTACCTATACATCAACGTAATGGATCGTTTGATCTAAGGCTTTTTAGCAATTCACCATTCCCTGTATCTCTCACTTCAATGATGTGGGAAGGGAATTACTCGCCGAAATATTTCAGGAGGACTTAATGGATCAAGCAGCACAAGTAGCAGCCCAATATGAATATGATCAAAAGGCTCATGATTTTTCATGGGCTCAGATGCAGGATAATTACCTGTATCAAATGGATACAACAGAAATCAATAGGCTTAACGAACAAGCTACTGCAGATCATAAAAATAGATTGGCTGCAACTCAATGGGCTCAAAATGAGAGCATAAGAATTTCTCAACATGAAGCTGAGATTAAAGCCTACAATCAAAGTATAGAGACTTCTAATGAACAATTAGATTTTAATGCGTTAGCTGAAGAAATTGCAGCAAGTGAACAGAATCGAGTTTACCAAGAGCAATTAATAGAGTTAGGTTTTAAGAATGAGAATGTATTACTTCAATACCATGGTGGCCTAGAGAAATTAGCGGAATCTTATAAAAATCAGAATGAAGATCTTGGGCTTAAATATGCAAAAGGTTTAGAAGATATTGATATCACTAGTGCTCATAAACAGGAGAGTATAGAAGAACAAGCTGTTAAATCTCTTGAAACCAAAGAACGTGAAGTTAAAGGTAGAATAGCTAGACTTGAATCAGAAGCAGATGCTACTGATAAAACTACATTATTAGAGATTAAAAAGTTAGAAGAAGAAGCTGTTAGTCTGACAAGAAATATAGAAACAGCTCGTAAGAAAGTAGATTTAGGTAGAGCTCAGGCTGAACGTAGCGCAGGTTTACAAATTGGAGGGTTAACTCAACAGTTAATGTCTCAGAAAGCTAAAGCAGCTTATGATTCTCAAGAGAAAAAAATAGCTACTTTAACAGCTGAAGGTAAAATAGCTGCTGGCGGTCAGACTGGTAAGTCTGCAGCTAAACGTATGCACGCTCTAATGTCTAGTCATGGTAGAGGCCAAGCTGCTTTACTTGATACTTTAACAAGGCAAGATAAGAAGTTTGCACTAGATCGATCACAAGTGGTTAATACTTTAAGAGAAGCTACTGAGACTGCTGATTTAAATTATGAAGAGATATCTAATAAATTTTTAGATAGTACAATGCAGCTAAAATATCGTGGTGAAGCTGCTGCTTTAAGTAATTCACTTTCACGTGATAAAACTGCAGAGTTCTCAGCTGAAGCTTGGAAAGAATTTGACTTAGTTGAACACCAAGTAAATCGTGGTAAAACTCTACAACTTGGCCAATTAGATGAATCAAAAACTTTACAAATTAATCAAATCGATCGAGAATCTACTACTAAAATAGATCAAGCAACACGTAATTATTTACTAGGAGTAGGACAAACTGGTAAAGAGAAAGATCTTAATATTAGACAAACTCAAGAGATGGTTCAAAGTGCTGGTGAAGCACATCTTAGTAAGAGCAATCAAATTGCATTGGATAAATACCAGAAAGATATTGCTGCACAAGCTTCAGTTAGACCAGAGCCTATTGAACCTCCACAAGCTCCTATGCCTACTGAAATTCCAACAGCTATATTCCAAGATCCTAAGCCTATTACTGAACCTCCTAAGCCTATTAAAGGTGCTGTATATCAAGCACAGCAGCAACAACAACAATCAGGTGGTATACTTGGTGGTGTAGCTAGTGCTGTTGGTAATGTAGTTGGTAATGTAGCTTCTAATGTTGGTAATTTTGTCTCAGATGCCTGGGATACTGTTACCGGTTGGTTCTCTGACTCTCGACTTAAGACAGATATAGAACCACTATATACATCTGAAGTTACTGATGAAATGGCTGAAATAGCATTCTTTGTTAAGGAGGTCCGTGAGCGCACTTGATAAAATAAAACAATTAAAACCCATACAATTTAGATATATAAAAGAATTAGATCCAGATCAAAAATTAAGAGCAGGTTTTGCTGCTGAACAAGTTCAGAAGATTATACCAGAAGCTGTCTATCCAAACAAAGATGGCTTCTTAATGATTGATCCTAAAGTCTTAAGAGTTTATATATCTTTAGCTAAAGAAGAATTATCATCTAATTAAATCATGGCACAAATTTACAACGGGTACGCCCAAGCCAGCGGTATAGATAGATGGACTGTTGATATCCCTGATACTTCTCAGAAAATTCTCGATCAAGCTGCGGCTTTGGAGTCGGGTAAGAAACGAGCATTCAACCAAGAGATCAAGAATCAACAAGAATATCTAAACGGACTAGAAAGTAAGTTTAAAAAAGAAGATCAAAATAGAGCAGAGAATTTTAAATTTGAGCAGATGTATTCAGCAATGTTCTTCAAGGAGGACATGCGTAATGCTCAGACAAAAATTCAACACGCTAAAGTTAATGATCGAACCCGCAACGCTAAACGTATTCAAGCTGAAAAAGATTTACAAGCATTAATTGGTACAGCAAGTAAAGTTTTTCAACATAATAATGAGAAGTATAAACAATCTCAACTTGAATTAGCTCAACACTTTAGATGGCAGTATGGTTTATCTAATAAAGATATTAAAGAACTTAATACATTAGAAGGTGAACTAGAGAGTTACGAAAGTAAGAATATAGCTTCTATAAATGATCTAAGAGCTCAAGGAGCTGGTTGGGATCAAATAAAAGCTATGCGTAATTTAAGCAGCTACGGCCAGCTTATGTTACATAAAGAAGAAGCTGTTGATGCTGGTAAAGGTTACTATAATTGGTTAACTAAAAATTACTCTAAACAAGTAGAGTTAGCTAATGGGCAGAAGATGTCCTTAGCTCAAGCACATGAATTTGAGGATACTACTCACCAAGATGCAGTACTAAATAGGTTATCTAAAGAGTACAGAAGTTCAATTGGATTAGATGCTGATTTTCAATTGAAATATATGAGAGAGCCTATGCGTAAGGCTCACTCTAGATTCAAAGAATCTCTTGAAAAGAAAAAAATAAAGAGTTTTCAAGCGAATGAAGTTGTTAAAACTAAAAGGCATTTAAAAAATTCAATACATACTCAAGGTGCATCTGGTTATATAAATCTTCTTAATATGTATGGTGGTGTAGATTTACAAGAAGGTAAGTACATAGGACCAGCATCGAATAGATTGCATGGTTATGTAAAAGAGATGCTTGAAGAAGGTACACTTAAATGGGATTTTGTCAATAAATTAAAAGATCACCCTGTAAAAATGAAAGGACAGAAAGATCTTAGACTCTATAGTGTCGCTAATCCTCATAAATTTGCAGAATTAGAACAAGCTGCAGCAGCGGCTCAACGACAAGCAGCTGAAAGAATGAACGCTAAAATGGCTTTAAAGGATACTATTGATAAAAACGACACTGACATAGAAAGAGATAATTTATATGCTAATTATGAAAATCTAACTGATTCTCAAATTCTTGAGAAAATTAAATTGAATGCTGGTCGTAACGAACCTATGCATAAAATGTTAACAAGTATGTTAACAACTTATGGGCCTAAAGGTATAAATACTGCAGTAGGTGAATGGCATTTAAACCAGTTAAATAACTTAGGTTTATTAACTGAAGAAGAGGTAGTTAAAGCTAATATGACTCCAGAGAAAACTGGAGATTGGTTAACAAAAGCTAGAGAAGCATCACCTTTTAACTTCACTACTGATGAAAGAACACTACTAAAAGGTACTCTGGGAGATACTCTAAAGCAAAGAGTTTTTAGAGAAGGACCTGCTGGTACAAGGCAGAACCCAACTCTACGGAGAGCTGAGTATGAAGCCATGATAGATGCACAAGCTGACTTTAAGATAGGAATGGCAGCTCATAATAATGATAGAACTAAAGCTCGTCAGTTCGTTGAACAAGAATTCATGAGAAGATTCAACGATCCTAATGGTAAGTATAGAATGGCACAGAGAGCATTGTCAAATGGTACAATGATATCTGAACCTCACTTCCCACATTATTTAGTTAAAGAAACAGAATTAGAACCTTTACCTGTAGCTGGTGTCACAGTTGAAGAAGTAAGAAAAGATCCTGATTTAGCATCTAAAACATTATTCTTACCTCCACTTGAGATTGATTCATTCTTTACAAATATCAATCAAAAAGGCTCTAAAGGTTACCCAGCATCAGCACTTTTATTTGTCAGAAAGTATGGACGTAATCCTGATGGCAGTGTAAAGATGACTGAGATGGACTTTATGTTACAACAATATAAAGCTTTACATGGTCAAGATGCAGAAATACCTAAGCAAGTACAGGAGTTTGTAACAGAAAGTTATAACTCTGTTAAACCTGAAGATAGAGCTAAACTGCAATACGGTAAAGATAGTGTCACTGTTGCCTTACAAGGTGCAGGTAAACCTTCTCCATATATAACTGGAGAAGAAGAGAAAGCTATTAATATCATTGAAGAGGCAGAGGGTGCAATTAACTCACCAACAGGTAATCAAACTATACAAGAAGTAGTAGTCGAAACTGGAGATGAAACTATCCTTCAAACTGCTGAAGAAATGAAATTAGACATTAACGCAGCCTTTACAAAAGAACTGTATAATAAAATGATTATACATAATCTAAAAACTACTGGTCTAGATGGATGGATCGGTGGTGATGTAGATGATGAGGATGCTATGTTTTTACAATCATTCTATAATCCATTCTGGACACATCCACTGAGCCAGAAATATAATATTAGTCCATTCACTAAATCATTACTAGAGTCTGGAGCAATAGAATGAGCGATTATTTCAGTAACGAAGAAACAGTTGACTTAGGTCAATCTGAGGACGAAAGACGTCAACGAGAATACTCTCAAAGATTCCAACAACAAGAAGAAGATAAGGAGGCCCTAGAAGCCGCTCAGGCAGCTGCTGACGCTGCTCCTGAAGTAGAACCAACTGAACCTGTTATAGAGCTCTCTGAGGGCCAGGAGGAAAGCTCTGTAGTTGATAATGTATTGAAGCATGCTGGTGACACATTTAATACTGCTAAGACAGTTGTTAAAGGTGCTGATCAAGTGATGGATGCAGTCTCTGCTGGAACAGGAGATTTTATCTTTGACTCGTTAGGGTTAATACCATGGCTTAAACCAGTTGATCAATGGTGGGATGAGAACTCACCTCGATCAAATCATCCAGCCCATAAAGCTATTAGAGATGCATCATCAGTTATTGTACCTTCTCTTCTAAGTGGAGGTGCAGTTAGTGCTGTAGCTGGAGCTTCAAAAACTATGCAGATACCTAAAGCAGTGAGAATTGCTGGTACTGTAGCAGCTAATGCAGGTTTAGATACAGGTATTGTAGCAATTAGTTCTAATACTGGAAAAGATGAGAACATTGCAGAGACTTTAAATAATTGGTTAGGTTGGGATATACCATGGGCTACCAGAGATGGAGATAGCCCTGATGTTACAAAGAAGAAGTTCTATTTTGAAAATGCAGGATTAGCTGCTGGTACTGAATTAATATCATTAGCTTTCTCTTTAGCTAAAAATGTTAGATTAGTACCTGAATCGGCTGAAGCTGCTCAAGCTATTAAACAAACAGGACTTGAAGGACAAGACTCAGTAACACAGGCTGTAGAAGGTATAAGACAAGGTAGGATTGATGCACAAAAAGCAGAGACATTAAGAAGAGTTAATGCAAGAAATATTCTTGATGAATCTCATGATTCCTTTATCCATGAACCTGCTGTATCACCTAATGCTAGAGCTGTCCAGGATGTAGATGTAGATCCTATGATGTCTAAACTAGATAATTATAGAATTGCACATAACATAGGGACTACACACGGTAGACCTAGAGATGTTGCTACTACTGGTACTATTAATGATATAGCTAGTGCAGATACATCTATACGTGCTAGCCAGATAGAAGAATTCTATGATACTAATGTAGCACCTAGAGTTGCTGCTCAGGTAGGTGAAAAAGTAATCCCTCCTGAAATACTCAACTTACATGTAGATAACGTTTATAATAAAGTATTTAATCCAGACGTACCATTAGCTGAGATAGAATCCTTAGTTGATGGTATGAAAGTTAATGTATATGAACAATACAAGTATTTAGGGGAACAAGAATTTGCTGTATTATCTAATGCCTTTAAGAGATCATTAGTAGAGATATATAATCCTAGTGCTATGAGAGGATCTGGTTTGTTAACACAACAAGCTGGTGGTAATGTTGCTGATACTGCAGCAGCTGTTAGCCTTATAGGAGATGCAGCTGATACAGGTAGACAACAACAGATGATTGCTGAGAAGCTTAAACTAATTACTAAAGAAGTTAGAGCGAATCAGTATATATCTGGTAGAGCATTACAACTAAAGAACCTTGTTAAAAATGGAGATTCTGCAGCTCTTAATACATTCGTTATGAATGATGCTAAGGACTTCAAAAAGCATATGAAGAAGGTTCAGCAGAATGTAGATGAATTCTATCAAACCTTTGAAGATATATCTAAGAAGAATCCTGAATACCTTAAACCACTTATACTTGCATACGAAGCAACAGATGGTAGTGTAGATCAAATCTATAAACTTAATAGATGGGCTGAGAATAACATAGGTCTCATTAAGAAAGCATTTGTAGATGGAGAACCTGAGATACCTAGTCAGGTTGTTAAAGGTCTATGGGGAGCTGTTTATAATCATTACCTAGCTGGTATGGCACCTATACGTGCTGCCACTGGTAATGCTATTTTATCTACTATTAAACCTACTTCTGTATTTGCTGGTTCTGCTATACATAGAGATAAAGATGCCTTTAGAAGAGCTATGTGGACATATGGTGGATTCTCTGAGAATATCAAAAGAGGATTTAAACATATGGGACAGGAATGGCGTTTAACTAACTCTGCTCCTGAGACTGCTATGAGGCGTGGTCGTGCTGATTTCCGTCAATCAAAGATAGAAAACTTTGAAGCATTAGAAGCTATGTCTGATGTCTGGAGTGCTAAAGGAGAACACGGCAAAACAGGACTATGGAACTTTGCTAAAGGTTTGAGTTGGTATAACAACAATCCTTTTGTCAGATGGGGTACTAACTCTTTATATGCTATTGATGGTTTTACTAACTCATTGATGGCAAGTGGTAGTGCAAGAGCTAAAGCTTATGATAAACTCTTTAAAGAGACTGGAGGAGCATTCGATGAAGATGCTTTCCAAAAACTACAAAGAAAGTTATATAGTGAAGCATTTGATAAAACAGGATTATTAACAGATGAAGCTGCGAAGTATGCATCCAAAGAAATAGCGCTAAACTTAGATGATGATTTAGTTAAATCATTTAATCATCTTATTGAGAAAGTCCCTGCAGCTCGTTCCTTATTCCTATTCCCTAGAACAGGAGTCAACTCATTAAAGTTTACATGGAGTATGGCACCAGGTAGCAGCTTAATACCTGCTCAAACAAAAGCTAGAAAAGTATTAATGGCTAATACTAAACAAGAAATGGTAGAAGCTTTGGCTGAACATGGATTGGAGTATAGTGATGAAGCCTTTAAATCTTTGAAATATGAGTACGTAGGACGCCAGTTAATGGGAGGTGCTGCTGTCACTGGAGCAGGTATATGGGCTTTAGAAGGTAATTTAACAGGTGCCGGTCCTCATGACCATGGCGAAAGGAAGAGATTAATGAGAATGGGTTGGAAACCTTATCATATTAAGAACCCTATTAATGGACACTGGCATAGCTATAGAGGATTTGAACCATTTGACTCTTTCTTAGGTTTAACTGCAGATGCTGTTTATCAAGCTAATCGTGTAGATTCAAGCATAACAGAAGACTTATTTGAGAAAATATCCTTTTCTATAGGTGCTAATGTATCTAATAAAACATTCTTAAGTGGTTTTGAACCTCTTGTTTCAATGTTCTCTGGGGACGAAAGTGCATGGAATAGGTTCTTAGCTAACCAAGCTCATTCTTTAACACCTCAACCATTTGCAGCAGGACAGAGAAGTATTTTAAATAGTATAGTAACACCACAATTAAAAGATGTAGAATCTGATTTCCAATCTCAAATGGCTAATAAGTGGAAGTTCCTTTATAATGGTAACCAACACTTACAAGATCTAGTTGATGTCTATACAGGAGAACCAATCAAATACCAAGAACCTTTAACTGCATTCGCTCAATCTATGATGCCTTTCTTTAAGAGTAATGGTGGCATGGAGAAATGGAGACAATGGTTAATAAGTACAGGATGGGACGGTCTAAGTAGAATGGAAGTTAATCCTATTGTACCTGGAGAAGAATTAACAACTAGGGATAGGCATTGGATTAATAATTGGATTGGTAAGAATGCTAACTTAGGAGGACAAATAGAAGCATTAATGAATGCAGAAGATGACTTCTGGGATAAGAAGATTAAAGAATATAAGAAAGCAAGAGGCTGGAAAAAACAAAAAGATTTCCCAATTAAAGACCTTGTTGTGCATCAAGAATTAGATAGGATACATCAACAAGCTTTCCGATTAGGTGCATCTGAATTAGAACGTCATCTAGAGAATTACTCAACCCTGAAACAACAGAAGGGTAGGATGAGAAATGCCCTAAGACGAGGTGATATACCAGAAGCTTTACGCACCCATGGAGCTGTCAAACAATTAAGAAAGGAAACTAAACCTAGATAAATAGCATTATGGCTCAAACCGACAATTCAGTAACAACGACGAATACTACCACCACAGATTTCGCATTTACATTTCCATATCTTAAGACCTCAGACATAAAAGTTAGTCTTGACGGTACCCGTACAACCGATTTTACATTAGCCAATGCGACAACAGTAAGATTAGATTCAGCTGCTGGTAATGGAGTTAAAGTCAGAGTCTTCCGTGAAACAGATGACTCTGCATTACAATCTACATTCTACGCTGGGTCTGCAATTAAATCTACAGATCTAAACGATAACTTTACACAAAACCTCTATTCTACTCAAGAGGTTGTAGGACGATACATATCTAACCTTGCTCCTTCTTTCCAAGGTGACATAGATATGAATGATAGTAAGATAACTGAACTAGCTACACCAACTGCTGGTACTGATGCTACAAATAAGACATATGTAGATGGTGCTATTGATACAGCATTAACTAGTGATATCAGTGCAACTGGTATTACGATTACTGACAATAGCCCAGCTACAGGTCAGATAGCTTTAAGTATTACAGATTCAGCAGTAACTACTGCAAAGATCAATAATAGTGCAGTTACAAATGACAAACTAGGTGCTGATGCAGTCACTGCAGCTAAGATAGCTGATAATGCTATTGATTCAGAACATTACGTAGATGGATCAATTGATACTGCACATATAGCAGCTGATGCAATAACAAATACTCATATCGCTACTTCTGCAGTTAATGCAGATAGTATTGCAACAAATGCTATCACTCCTACTGAAATAAATTCTGGTGCTGTTACAACCGTAAAGATAGCAGACGATGCTGTAACTGCAGATAAAATAGCTAGCAATACAATAACAGCTTCAGAGATAGCTGACGATGCTATTGGTAGTGGTGAGTTAGCAGCTAATGCTGTAGCTACTGCTAATATACAAGGTGATGCTGTAACTACAGCTAAAATACTTAACGCTAATGTTACATCTGCTAAAATAGCTGATGATGCAGTCACTACAGCTAAAATAGCTGATGATGCAGTTACTACTGCTAAACTAGCAGATGCAGAATTAACAACACTTGCTGGTATGCAATCAGCTACTGCATCTAATTTAGCAGGTGCAACAGCTCTCACAGCTACAACAACAGATCTCAATAATCTAACTGGTAAATCAGTTAATAGTTCACTCGTCGCCGCAAATACAAATGACATCCCTACCAGCACAGCTGTTAATGCTCATGTGGTTAACTTGCTTAACGCTCTCGGTGGCTTTGTTGCCGTTGCTGATGATCAAAGTTTCCCTACCTCCAACCCAGATCCAGAAGACAATGCGGGTACCGTTGTATCCGTCGCAGACGCCGGTGGTCTTGTAATTGATAGTAATGGTTCTACTACAACAGGTAGAACAACAGGAAACGCTACTGTAACTATAACAGGCTTCCCTACTGTCTTTAGAAGTACTACTTTAGAAGCTGGTTTAGGTGTTCAAATTATAACAACTGCAACTTTAAATACATATACATATCATAAGATAATACCAACGGATGCTGATACAGCACAATTAACAGATGATATTAATAACTTCCATGCTAGATACCGTATAGCTTCATCTGCACCAGGATCTAATAATGATGATGGTGATTTGTATTTCGATACAACGACTAAGAAGATGAAAGTCTATAATGGTGCAACTTCCGCATGGGATGATGTATCTACTTCTTCTTCATCTTATATAGTAACATTATCTGAATC
>Ga0208011_1000312_pt1 | contig 19764 bp, 30 predicted proteins | sample 7_EtaG_FD_184080 | JGI IMG/M metagenome (GOLD analysis project Ga0208011, IMG submission 184080) | Marine viral communities from the Subarctic Pacific Ocean - 7_ETSP_OMZ_AT15161 metaG (SPAdes) (version 2) | ecosystem: Environmental > Aquatic > Marine > Oceanic | place: Pacific Ocean | collected...
TCGCAATCGCACGGAGCATACCCACAACAAGGGCATCTAAAAGGGGGTTCTTCTATATTATTTAGTTTGTCTGTAAGGAAACAAGTCGCTTTCGCGGACATTTCTAACAATCCCACGTACGTCGATAAAAATTTTGTAATCATAAAATGGATCATCGGATAAGACCTCTAGAATAACACATCTATATTCAGGTGTGTGTTCATAAGTATTACCCATTGGACTGTAAATCGCCCAATCATCCATTTTAAAATTATAAACTTTCAACTCTTGCTCCTGCTTAAAACACATTCAATTTGACCAGAAGAAATATATAAAATCTGACCCGCGGAGAAAACCTTATATGCGTAATTTAGCCAGATTGTATTTTCGTCTTTTCGACGGGGATCATCCGGATCTAAGAGTTCTAACACAACTGCCCAGACTCTCTTGGTAGAATTCTTTCGGGTGCGCAAACCCACCAGATCACCAACTAAGACATCTTTAACTAGTCTTTTGGTGGGTTCCATTCTTTTAACCGAGCGATACCATTGTCAATCATCACATATGAAGTATGTGATACCCAATCTCCGCAATTAATATAGGTTTTTATCTCTTCCCTTTCATTAACCCATATAACTGCCTCTGGGATATGTGTATGTCCTAGTATTATAACATCAACGTCGCTATTTGCATCTAGTAAATCCCAAATTCTTTTTAGTTTGCGCTTTTTTATTTTACGCGAAACGTACCAAGATGTTAAATCAATATTAAAGTAATTCTCTATAGAGTTCTGAACGAGGGACAAAAGCTTTATCCAGAAGCTATCTTTAATCCAGCCCTTATCGTAAGTGTCACCATGTTCTACTCTAAATGTTCTACCTTTTTCTTCAAACTCGTATGAGTTCACAAACTTAACGGGACCAATAGAATCTCCTACGAACCCCTTAAATGATATATCATGGTTACCTACAACATATATTATCTCTTTCGAGGGCTCTATTGCCTTTAAAAGACAAAGTGCCCGATCCGTAAAGATGGGCACTTTTATAAGATCGAGTATGTCTCCATTTAGGATTAACTGATCATACTCGATCGTCTGCAATAAAGCTTTCACTTGATCCGCTTTGTAATATCTACTTCCAATATGAATGTCTGATATTATTAGTCTTTTCATTTTTTTACTTCCTATAGTAGTTATACCACTCCACGAAGCAAGCGCAATCTTTTTTAATATTTATTCAATCGAGAGCGATACAGACTGTCCAGAATATATTTGCGTATAGATAGGCAGCCCATCTGGTCCGGGTGCTAGCTCCAGCGACAGATTAAAGACAGATGCCCCACCGAAGCCTGCAGGCAAGTTTGACAATGCATGCGCAGGTACACTAAATGCGCCGGCGTCTTCAAACCTACAAAACACTTGCTCATCACCTGCTGCAGCAGCGAAGAAAACGTCATCTCCACTAGCATTGGCATAGTCTACTAATAGATTGCCACCATTTGCCGTCAGACTGTTGCTAGAGAAGAATACTTGGCTAGGTATCTCTGCGATGTCAGCGACAGCCCAGGGACCAAAATAAGCCCCGGAATCGCCGGCTGCAGAGACAGCAAGGAGGTCCCCTTGATTAAACTCGGGTCTATCCGTAATAACAACTCCATTCTCATCGATATGAGTTTGCCATGCATAGAAAGGGAGAACTCCCTGAAGAGTTCTTTCCATGCGATAAGAGTTGTGCGCATTAGAAACTTCAAACCAAAATCCCGCAGAACGAGCAGAGGCTGGGATTCCGGCCCACGAGCTTTCGGGATAGTTAGAGATTATTTCATCATTAGTACCTGACCAACATTCGCCAACTTGCAATGAATCAAGTGGATTATTACAATATGAGATGTCTCCGGGTGGCTCCCAAAAAACTGCTGACAAGCCGTCAGCTGCTACTGTCTCTGAACTATCCTCATTAAGAGTAGCCTCGTAATTCTCCACATTAACGGTGCCGGCAATCCGACAAACATCAATTTGGATATCTGGAATAGGCTCACAATCGGCAGCAGAGGAACCCTCGCTGTCCATAAAGATTGCTCCCTTCGTTTTGTGCCAGTCTCGCCCACCTACAAAAGTACTGGCGGTAAAGCTAACATAATCACCAACCATCACAGAGCAAACGTAATAACCGTCCTCATCAGTAGTGACTGTAGACGTTGTTTGTCCGCCTGCACAGGTAACCTCGGCGCTTCTAACTGGGAAGTCAACATAATCAATAACGCGTCCTGACGCGCATGAAGGTACAAATCCCTGATCGCAGTTCCACCATGAAAAATGAGGTGCCTCGAAGGTAAAGAAGAGTCCGTTTTCATCACCGGTGATGGTTCCTACGGATTCTTCAACCCAGATACCTCGCTCAGGGCTGAATGACCATGTTGATTGAGTATCACCTACTGAAAGTTGGTAATCTTCGGTCAAACTGCCATTTGTAATTGGAATCTTAATATTTGCCGGCATGTCGGGACTGACCGTTAGGATTTCACCATCGACACCGTAAAGCGTTATATCAACCATGCCGTAAGACACAAGCTGTGAGGAGCCATCAGAGCCGAGAGCAGAAAGGTCTCGCGGAGCGCCATCAAGTTCTTCGGTAGTGGGGTCGACATGAGTAATCTCTACCATCACATTGCCAGTATAAACATCTCCTGAATCGCCCTCAATAAAACTATTTGCCTGAAAGTCTACAGTAACGTCATCAAGAGTAATCTGCGAAGCTTCAGTACTATTAAAGGTTGCAACGCCACCGATGCTCATCAGTGCTGTATTTGAAGTCGCGGTTTCCCAACCAATCAGTTCAACAACCTCATAGTTTGAAGCGTAGCCTGACTTGGTGAACTTGATAACGATATTATCGTCTGGTGATATGTTTTCAAGCGTGTATGAACCATCGTCTGCGGTATATGCTACTTCAGTTTCGGTGGACACCAAAACATTCGATAGAGGTTGTCCCGAAAGGTCTTCAACAAATCCGCCAATTCTTCCTATAGGTTGTGTTTCAATAGGGTCGTCAGGGAGGACGGTATCGGTATTATCAGAGTTAAAACAGCCTGTCAAAGTTAACAGTGCTGCGATTATAAGTGTTTTTGTCATTATTTTCTCGTTTTTGCAGAGTTATAAATCTGCTTTGTTGTTATGTAAGTGGTGGAGGTGGCCAGAGTCGAACTGGCGTCCAAGATAAATCACAATTCAAGTCATTCACAAGTTTATTCAGTTTTAGTCACAAACTGAAAAGTTATACGGTTATAATCTATTGCTTACCGTCCTGTTGCATTAGATGGGTTTGATTTTTACAACTTGTCTGTTGTTTGCTTAGATTGAAAAGAAGGTCCTAAGCAACCTCCCGATTAAGCCGCTAGGCGGACAGATTCGAAATTGTTATTATTATTAGCAATTATTGTTTTGTATCTGCATTTAAAGTCTGCTGGTACGTTTGACTACTTGCACTATTCTTCTTTTTTACCCTGTCGAAACCCTTACACCCCCTTTTTATCGTTCTTCTTTTGAAATATAACACCAACTGGTGCATGGTTTTGATCATCTAGCCAAATATAGAGGCCGGTTGATTTCTTTTCTTTTTCAGTATGTTTAAATGTGAGTTCTTTCTTGGCTTTTTTCATGGCAGCAGATTCAGTTTTATGAGAGCTGATTAAATCTCCCATAATATAGTGTCCGTTGTATTTATAAAGCTTCCACATTATCATTATCCTTTAATAACTCAGCCACTTCATACCTTTTGATAGCTTGATATAATTCACTATCTGTAATGCCTAGGAACCTAGCTGCGCTTTTCTTCGAGTTAGTTGTTGAAAGTGCAAACCTTATTAAAGAGTCTTTCATTATGTATGAAGCCTTGGACCACAAACTAAATCCATATGGTCTATTATTAATATGGTTAGCTGAGAGTTCTAATTTAATTGAGATTAAGTCTTCTAATGTTAAATTATTAATACTAACTAATAAACTATCATTAATAAGGTTTTTTGCTTTCAATTTAAAAATAACACTCTTATTCTGAGTTGTCAAATTCTTTTTTGAACTTTTTCTCACAAATCACCTAAAACTCAAGTCCCATTTCCTCTTCGCCGGCTGCCATGGCATCTTCTTCACCAGTATCCACAGCGTCTTGGTAAGCTTGGTTTGTGGGCTCTTCAACCTCTGGGGACAGTTCATCTTCGAACTTATCAAAATACAATTTTAGATTGGCTATAAGATAATCGTAGAATAACTCTTGGTCTTCATTGTTAGACAATAGCTCATAAGAATCAATAATTGAGGTTTGAATCTTTTTGAACGCATTGAAAGCAACGTTTCGACCGGTCTCATCTGCGCCGTCCATTCCAAATTCATCTCTAGGATCAGACTCTTCGGGCTCTTCTTCATCCGCAGACTTCTCTGCGTCTGTGCGGATATCGATAAACTTGTCTGCATCGGCGGGTCCTCCGAGATCAACATCAACAATCTCGGCAAGCGCTTCAACATCATCACCAGCCTCGTTATTTACTTCTGCAGGTGTAAGAGCACCAATGACCGCATTAATAATGTGGGCTCTAAACGATTGTCTTTGGGAACTATCAGTTGTCAGAAGTTTGAAGTCAGTTTGCAGCACAGGAATAATCTTTTTGAGGAGATCCTCCAGCACGTTGATACCGGTAGATTTATTAGGTGTGGGATCGTTATCGGGTGTAACACTTTCAGACAGGTTAGAAAGCTCTATATCTAAAAGACCCCTTACTATGCCACGTAATCTAGCCTCTTCTTCTATGATCTTAGCTGCAGCTGATTCTCTTCTCTGCTTAACAACTTCAATCAACTGTCTAATATTTTCTCTGAGTCTCTGCTCTTGCTTGGGGATCATCTTTGTATACCTCTTTCCATAATTAGTTTCATAACTTCGTTCACGATAACTAAATTTTCATTCTTTTTCTTTCTGGTTTTTTTCTTGGGGTTACCCGACCCAGATTGCAAAGGGCCTGAGTAGCCGGTCACATTTCCCGGCGCCCCACCGGGTTGACCACCCCCAAGTGACGTTTCATTTACAGGATCTTGTGTCGTTGTAGAAACTGGAGATGGTTGTTCTAGGATATTGAATAACTCATCAATTTTATCTTGTGGAATATACTCAGTTAGCTGTCGCAATGATTCCACATCTTCTGGGTTGGTTACTAAATTGCTGACCAACTGCCGCGAATCGCTAGCGCTAAAAGGTTTATTATCAGAGCGCCCAGAAGGCACTACAGCGTATTCCTCACCAGCTAAGACGTTAACCCCTCTCTTCTTCTTTTTATATTCAGAGGCGCCTTTCCAGCGCATGAAGTCGCGATCTTTTCTGCTAGCTCCCAAAATAACACTGTCTCCTGCCTTGATATCTAGCGGAGATGCTTCACTAATATATTCATAAGCAATGCTTACTGGCGATCTCATCTCCGAGTCTGCAACTCGTACTTCAACTCCCGGGAGGTTTGTAACATCAGAGAAAACTGTTTCCCAAATCCGCTCCGAATGTTCTGCACTAACTTCTGAACCATCATGCGGCAGCGTGCGCTTGGCGCCTTCGGGATTGGAAATCAAAATAATTGTTCTGTCCGCCTTTGGCACACCGTCACCGGTAGCATAACGACGTACCATATCGGCATGCCCTCTGTGTGGTGGCTTAAATGCACCTGGGACAAGAGCGATGGTCTGACCCGGACGATCTGCAAACTTGCGATCTCCTAGCGTCTCATATTCATCACTATACCATTCGTCTTCTGGAGGCTCTTCTTCGAACTGTTCCTTTAGACTGTTGGCATAGTCCATAACTGCGTTGTAGATGGTTCTCTCGGCGTTCTCTTGAACAACAATGTCTACGATAGGGGTACCTGCCAAGACGTCCTTATAAACCATTTGTGGGAGTTTCTGATGTTTGTGCCCTGCGGACTTAATCTCTGTTAACCACTCGCCTAGAGTTTTTGTTATTTGTTTATTTTTTGAGATTTGAATAGTAAAATCTTGTTTTAGGTGTTCCGAAACATGATTACCATGAGTTGAAGCCAAACCTTGTACAATAAAGTCTCCTGTTAGTTTAACCAAAAAATTCTCCAATCCTCGTAGGACGACCCCTTCATGCCTTTCGAGATTACCGGCTTCACTAGTAAGAACGTTCTTAACTGCCTGTCCCAAAAGACGAGTCGCGTGATAAAAAATTCCACCGTCAATCGCGGCACTAATATCCCGGGCATCTTTAAGATATTCGCTAAGAGGCGTACCACCTTCCTCAGCGCTGCGCAAAACAGCCATATAAATATCTTTGCTAAGCGCGCCTACTGGTTTAGTACCAGTTGGGACCCCGTTTTCATCACGAACAACCTTTAAAATCTTTTTATCTTTTGGATGTGTTACTGTCTTTAGCCACTCACGCAGTGTAGCACTTTTTATATTTCCCTGCTCTAATTGGATCGAGATTGGGCTATCTAAAACTGCTTCAATATCTAGCTCCATCTCAGGATCAAACGATACGGGGACATCTCCAAAAATCTGGAAACCATATTCAGCAGCATATGGCTGTACTTTACGAATTAGCTGTTCGAGAGCCTGGTGATCAAAATCTATTTCAATCCCGCCACCTTTAATAGGTTTTCCATTATTATCTAACGGTCTAGGCAGTCCTGGTCTATCCATTGAAATACCCTTACGAACTGCATGCGGTTGAGCACGCTTTTCATAGAATTGATTTATTCCATGGATAGCTAAAATATTGGCATTGTAATCTTGAACGTTAGAAGTTCCTTCAATATACTCTGTATTAAAGTATTTGGTGGGATCATCCCACATTCCCAAGGTCTTTAATTCGGGCTCTATTGTTGGAAGAGCTTGATTAAAAATAGATAATAACTTTTCAATAGCCGGCGGCATACCATGACCTTTAGGCCACTTTTCATATGCTGCAGCAGCGTCTAAACCAACCACCGAATCGATATGGTTGGTACCTCGATCCATACGAAAATCTTTTTTACCATTTTCATCGGTAACAAGCTTAAAGCTTGTATTGATACCATCCCATTTCACACTACCAGCGATCTCGCCGGCAGATAGTTTGGTAATAGCGCTATTAATATAATCTAAAAGATCATCACCCGTTTGAATTTTTTCAACGTCAAAGGGATGAGCCATATGTCCCGGGGTACCCATTATTCACCTCCCTTGGACTCTTCTAAGATATTCAGCTTCTCTTCCAGCAACTTCATTTCGTTTTGCATCTTACGAGCAGAACGACGAACTTCTTTAATATGTTGTTTAGCTAAAGTTAAGCGGTGTTCCTCTGTTATAGAACGAGGCTTAATTGCTGTGATTATTTCCTGCAACCCATGGAGATAAGTAAAGATATTCCTATCTACACCTTCTCCTAAAATAAAGTCACTCCAATTTTTATCTAGCGACATCGTTTATTTACTTCTTTTTGGGCTTAGAGGCTTTTTTTACTTTTGGTGCTTTCTTCTCCACCGCTTCATCAGCAGCCGGTACAACCGCCTTTTCTGGTTTGGCGACAGGCTGTTCTTCTTGTACAGTTTCCACAACTGCTTTAGCTGCATTTCTTCTTGCGATAAGCAATCTTTTCCATTTTTTACCCATTTTTCTTCTCCTTAAGTTGTTTAATGGCGCGCCTTACAATCTCTTGCAATCGTACTTCGACGCCCTCGTTTTTTGTGGTATCATCTTTCTCACCCTCGTGGGTTTTAGACTCATCGCCCTCGCGATCTCCACCATCGGTGTAGTCTTTGGCTCCCGGGTCATTTTTATCCTTACCCTTATCACCCTTAGAAGCACCAGTATCACCTTCTTCAAGTTCTTCTGATTCCTCTAATGATACTCCGGCACCGCGGTGAGCGGCTGCAAAGTCCTGGTTTTCATTTAATTTGTTGAGATCCATTTTTAGACCCCAGGCTTCTGAAAGGAGACCCTTGAGTTCTCCGTTCTTCCATTGTTTTGTGGACATTATTCTACTGTCTCCTTTTTGTAGATGTTCAAAATAAATAGTACTCTTTATGCTATCTTCCCAATCTCGGAAGCACATGTTTCCTTTTTCATAGGCTTCTCTTTCCATATTTCGCAGATGATCGTTGGTTTGAGCGTATCCCACACCCATTTCACCCGGGTTGTCAAACTCTCCACGACAATTTTGTGCATGATGTACCAACTCGTGAGAAATAGAGCGCATGATATCTTTTGGATGGCGCCCTGTTATGAAAACTGTGATTGCTTTTGCCGCGGGATCATAAAAAGCTGTTTTTCCTAAAGGGTCTTCTGCATTCTTTGGAGAGCCCTTAAGGAATAACTTTGGAGGATGTTCAAACCCCATCTTCTCTTGTGCATAGGGGAGAAATCTTTTAATCATAGGGTTGATAATATCAATCATTTGGAAACAAGCCAGGTCAAGATTATAGAGTGTTGTAAACTACTAGTATAAATAGTCACAACTCATCCCTTTCTCACAAACTCCGGGTTTATTTGCTCGGACTTCTGTACTTTTGATACTAATTTTAGACTAGGAGTGAAAAACTCCACCTCGATTTGTTTACTGCTACAGAGGGGCATTACAATTGAAATTGATACCATCCGGTTGCCTTTTATCTCATTTTTAATACTAGTGATTACCCCATAGTGTGGTTGCCATTCACGTTCTTTAAAACACCATTTTTTCCACTCTACAATATCACCAACTTCTAAGTTTTCAGCTGATAATTCTCCAAAGGCTGCTTTCTCATCCATTATAGACAACAACCCATGAACAAACCTTTTGTTGCAAAAAAGAATTCATTTTTTCATAAGCTTCGTCTTTACTTAAAAACGGTCCATCCGAAACCAACTCTTCACTCTCCAGATCATATTTGTAGAGTATGTAAAGTGTCTTCCCACGCATCGATGGCTCATTTGGAATTAAAGTTTTTGTCTTTCTTTTATCAAGTCTCATATGTGTCATAAATAGCGCATAATTTTCTATTGGAAATAAAAAAGTTCATCTTTTTGAATTCACATTGACTAGACTAAGAGCTAAGAGGGTAACAACTGTAAACTCAAATCCGCATAAAGAGTACATGCCCCAAGCGCCGGCACACGTAAACAAATATTTCCAAATCGCGCTATTCAGCGTAAACAACATTAATTAAAGCCTATTTCTTCTATCTCGTCTTTATCGATTACGAAAACAATACCATCAGAAGACATGGCAAGACACTGCTCGTCTTCTTCTGTCCCAAAATCTAAAATATAAATATCTTTGCCTCGAAATAGTTTCACAACTTGTTTCGTAGATGGCTGAAAACACCAAATCTCACCAGTTCCCTTAATTATGTGGAAGGGTGTCAGTGCACCGTCGGCGTCTTTTATAGTGCCAGAGATTTGTTTAACTAAGACTTTAAACTTCTTGGCGTCAACATTATCCCACGCCATTTTAGAATAGTTTTGGCCAAGCAATTGCTATAGCCATTATAAATTGAACAGTGGCAAATACAGCAACTGCCTTAGTTTTAAATATTTTAAGCTCTTCTATCTCTTTAATATACATGCTCAACTGAGTGGGTGAAACAACTTCGTCTACTTTGTTTTTCCACGTACGTATATCTTCGATTCTCTCTTCTCGCACACGCAGTTCAGCCAATTTCTCTTTTATATCTTGAAGCTCTGATCTCAAATCCTCGATAGTAAGAGAAAGAGTCTCTAGTTGTTTTAAAACTAGTTTTGAGTATTGATCCCATCCATTATCATCTTGCATAATAAAACAGCCTCCCGCAGCATGGCATTACTATGATAAATAGTGGCTAGCAAGTCATTTGTTATAAGTCATTTATTCCAAATGGTAACTGCTCTCAGTTTTCATTACTTTCTTGATTATCAACTGAAAAATGTCCGGTTTATTTCACTAAGTTTTTTGTTACAAACTTATTGCGCAATATCCTCAGCATACTTTACTCTTCTTGCTCTGATCTTAATTTCTGGGTATTGAGCGGATAAAGAGTTGATAGCTTCCACGTTCTTCCCCGAATCATCGAAAAACAATACATCTGTAGCACCTTGCTCTATTCGATTAGCTACCCACGCAGCCTTGGCGCTGGGATCTGAATCTGCTAAAAGCTCGAATGTAATTTTCGAAGTATCAAGACCAATACTCTCAAGATAATCCCGAATCGGGCCCTCCGCCCCGGGCGCCCTCGCCGTCAAGATAGCAATCTCACGCCCCTCTGTGCCGGCATTGATTGCATTGCGAACAATATTAGTAATTTGTTTAATTTCTCTTGGGTTAATCACTTCATCAAACTCTGAAAAGTCATAATCATAGTCTGGATTAAAATCGTGCGTTGCGTATTCGGCTGGTGTCATTGTGATCCTGTCACCAGTGTCGGTTGTGATGTGAATGTTCGAATCGGATTTTGCTATTGTATCGTCAAAATCAAAGACACGGAGCTTTGACTCATTTAAGAACTCTCGCCAATTTTCAAGTAGGAGTTTCACTCATTTACCTCTTTATCACAAACAATCCGAGATCTACAATAACTAGATGGCCATCCTTCGGTCTCATCATAACATTTTTAAAATGTACGTCTTTCGGTTCAAAATGTTGTCTCTTATCAAAGTATTTCATAGCTGCCATAATCCCCTCCGCCTCTGGAAACGCACTTAACATCCCAGCACTAGCACCGGAAGTGTTGGTATTGTGAACGCTGGTAGCTTGGTGAATAGGAACAATCTGTTTATAGATTGCTTGGTGGATTGAATCTTCTAACATCTCTATTATTGACCTTGCTATCATTTCTACTGGGTACGGTGAGACCTGCGCAGTCATGTGATAAATCTCTGCGCCCAACAACCGATGGAGACGCATGCGCTCGGACTGTGGATCTCCCATCTTGGCAAAATCAATAAAATCTAGCTTCTCTTTCTCTTCTGGGGTAAGATCTGCTCCTTTCAAAAACCTATTGAGAGCTATGCGCTGAATTCCATCGAGGTGTTCTTGCTCAAATCCAGTCTGGGACATGGTGTTCCGCGGAGATTCGGGCATTTTGTTCAACGCCATGTCAATTAGGTCATTAATTGCCGATTCAGAAGCAAAAATCCTCTTTTCTTTAGCTGGGTCTGTGTCATAAGAGTTGTCTCTTGCAAGAAGTTGGTTGATTACTTCCTTTGGTGCCGGCTCCAAAAGCTCCATTATAACGTATACAGCGTGTTCATCTTCCTTAATGTCATAAACTACAGGTAGATAGCCAGCAAATTTAGGGTCCATAGAACTAGCATTTTCCATAGCAAACGCGTAATTATCGCGTTCTCGGCCCCATTTTGCGCTAAATTTCGAGACAATCTTGACAGCAACCGGTGTTTCGGTCTTAAAATCCCTCGAAAGATAGACTTTCCCGTACTGGCCCTCGCCGAGCTTCCTGATGGGGTAGTATCCGTACGGTTTTAAGCCCTCTGTAGCGTCTTTTAACCACTGTTCTTCGACTGCCCTAGGGGTCTGCCTGCCCGGACCCTCTATGGGGGTCATAGTGGGAAACTCCTCGCGTTCTTCGGTCAGAACAAATCGAGGTCTGTCCGAATAAAACCTTCGCCAGCTTTCAAATAGGAGTTTCATTTTAGCTTGTTGTAGCCCCTCTAAGTATCGTTTGAAGTGTCTCCACGTCTACATTTTCTATGGCTTCTGGGCTCATGTCTTTTAACCACTCTATTTCTTCTTTATGTTGTATTAACCATTGCAAAGGTTCTGACGCATCATTTCCCTGCAACATGGCTTGTAATGCTTCCATAGCATTTTGAGTAGCCATCATCGGAATGTTTACAACGCGGGTACTTGTTACATTTGAAATGTCAGGCATTGCCTGTGTTATAGCATCTGAAACACTCTCAGCGCCAGCATCAGCAACTTGTTGAGCGATGCCTCTCATAAAATTGATAGTGTCAGTAAGCTCTACTACTTTCTCTGGGCGTCGGCGCATGTAGTTTTGCAAGTCGTCGGTTGTTAGAGTGTCTGTGGACATGTTAGCGATACCTTCTACGGTGTTACCTATTGCCTCCATCATTGAAGCTTCTCTGCCAGAGAAATCTGATGCCATTTGTTTAGCCATATCAGCAAAGGTGGATAACTGTTCTGGTGTGAAATCTACTCCAGTAGCCGTATCACTATATCCCGCAGCTTGAGCGGCAGCAGAGAAAGCAAGGGCTACAATAAATACTAATACAACTTTTCCAAGTCCGTACAGCTTAGGATATTTGTCCTTGTACTTAGCCATCAGCCCTCTCATCTTTTTATAAGCTGAAGCTATTTTTTTAGAATATTTGATAGCAGATTGTCCCAATCCACTAATAAAGTTAATAAGCTTTACAGACATTTTAGAGATTGCGTTATTCACCATATCTCCGACAACGCCTTCATCAAGACTCATAGAAGCTGATTCTACTTCTTCGTTGAATAACGATATCCATTCGGAGACGTAATCTTGCTCTGATATTTCTTTATTATAAAATTTCCCTTCTAATAAATCAAAGTTTTGTGCGTCCTTTACATATTGACGCCAGTTTTCCATTAATAACTTCATTCTTCTTTTTCCTTTGGAAAGTTATGCCATGCTCCGACACCGCAAAGAATTGCCGAGGCAGATCCCAATAAGACCAAACTCGGGTCTTTTGTAATTACAGCAATAGCAACAAAACTAATGTTCATTCCGATTGCAACTAAACAAAGATCGCGATAAAGTTTTTTAAATAAAGCTTTCAACGTTTAAGCGCCTTGTGCATAGTGCCGCCCTTCGCATCGATTGCCACCATCGCAAGAGCCCTTAAGGCTGCGTCAACGGTGTATGTCAATAACGGTTTTGTTGGGCGCCCTTGACTGTATTTGTTGGAATGCTCTCCTTTGGTGTTAAACTCGCAGTCATCATTCCAATAACAAGCGGCATGCCATTGTTTTAATTGTCTATTAACTTCTATCACTGCATCGTGCATAGCATTGCTATCTAAATCAATAAAATTGACCAATGGTTGGAGAATCGTTTGCACTTCTTCAGGATAGCCGACATACTCTTCTCTGATCTGTGCGATAAGCTCTGTCGCCTTTTCTACTTCTTCGGGAGATAAATCTCTCACGTAGGACTCAGCCATAAACTTTTGCCAGTTTTCTACTATTAGTTTCATGTTCTTAAAAACTCCTTCCATGTGTTTACTATCCTCTTACTTTCCGAAAGAGGATCTTTAGATTGTTTATTTTGGCTTACTTTTCTCATGGATGCATCGACCACACTTTTAACGGCTGCTCTCAACTCGTCTTGATCCTCCCACTCTTCGACAGTTTCTCTCATAGAACGTATTGCCCCATCAGGGGCGTCAGAATCTGCCTCCATACGAATAAGAATTTCTACTTCACCATCATCAGTAGGCATCACTCGGTGCTTCACACTCCAGTTGGGAGGCCAATACCCGGACTCATCTAAATGTGGTCCCACTAACTTTTGTTTAAGCGCGAGAGAGAACTCTCTACTTCCAAGCACCTTTTTAATCATGTCGTAAGCATACTCATTATTTGCTTGTCCTGCTTCAATAGATCTCTTAGCTGCTTCAAAAGACTTATAATAGCCATTCATGTTCTCTGATTCTGTTACTTCAAAGCTGCCATCATCTGCACGGTAGACATACGCCACGGGATAGTTGTTCACAAAAGCTTTTATGGGAGTACCGCTGGTATCCCATTTAACTGCATATTTTTCTATTGGGACGTATTCAGAGAGATCTAAATACGTGTCAGTTGTATAAACGTCTATACTTTCGAAATGATCACCGTCGTAAGAGTCTTCTACGTCATAACCCCACTCATAATACAGATTTGAATCTACAACAAGCTCATTAGCCCACTTTATAAAAGCCCCGCCGGACATAAAACCTTCGGTCTTAAATAACTTTTCGAAGATCTTGGAAAATAGGTCGTGATCATTCTGTAGGTCGTCAAACTTATTGATTTCTGCGCAAAAGGATCCAAACCCGTCGGGATCAAATGCATACCCCGATTCCAGGCCATCTATACTTTCTGGTTCGACATCTACGAAGAAAGATATTTTGGGTTCTGATTTAGTAATCTTTCCGGCGCGCCGCAACTCTTGTGATGGAGTACTAGTGATCCTAGGGTAATAATTGAAAACTTCTTTTATCACCCCATCGCTCGAATAAGGATAATCATTCATTTGCCCTATGGCTTCTTGTGCGATGTCGAAAGCTTGGTGTGTATTTGGTAGTCTTTCAAAATCATCAAAACTCAACTCTAGTGTTGCGGAGACTTTTATATAAAAATCTCCACCCCCATCATCCATTACCTCAAATCCAACTGTAAAATACTTCATGACCTCGTGGTTGAACTCGTCTGCAATTTCTTCACATTCGTTATGAATTGCACGCTCTCTTGAACTATACAATAAGTCATCGTCTAAACTATCTTCCACAGAACCGTCTTGGCGGCTTTTACCGTGTGTCTCATCTGACGTCAGCCCTATGAGTTCCCGGAATCTTTGATCTAGCCCCGATGTACCTCCACTATCTGAATACGTCCCGCCAAAGAAGGTAATTTGATTTAAATCAATCTTGCCATCTTCGGCTCTAGGTAGACTTTCGATAATGTCAGCTTGTTGTTCTTGGACCCAGCGCAATAGTCGATCTCCAATGCCGGGAAGCTTCTTGCCATAAACTCTCGTCTCTGGTACAGCTATCTCTGTGCTCATTTTTGAATTCGCTGGGAGGTTTCTATAATCTCCCGATTTAAACGCCTCGACCTCCTCTGGGGACATGTCTTTGAGTTTCTTTTTCAAGAATTGATCTTGTCCCATTTCCCTCATTACTTTTGCCAGTCGCAATCGCAATCGTGAAACTGGTTTGAGCGTCCCGCCTATATTTCTACCAGTAGGTGAATAATATTCCGGGAAACCCGGACCATCACGCATGTTGTCATCGAAAATCTCCTCAACTGTATTTATCTTTTCTTCTGCTTCGTCAATTGTGCCGGAATCGGTCATAGCCAGAAGTTCGTCAGTATTTACAACATAAGCAACAGCACCTTCGCCATGTGCTTCAGCGACCGCACACTTATAGTACTCACCGCTGCCGTGACCGCGTGAGGGTGGGCTATGACATGAAGCAAAATCATCAAAGTCTGCCATACGTAAGACATCAATGGGGTGCCTTGTGAGGATAATTGAGTAAGTGTCAGAATCCTTAAGTTTCTGAATATTCTTTTTCAAATAATCGGCATTTTTTTGCCAATAAGCCTGCAAATCCTTAAATTCGGCTTCTGAAGCACTAAAGTTTGGTAAATCAATCTCGTCAACACCATACATGTCGAGTTGATTATCAATTTGATTAAATCTCTTTATTTCTTCCGGCGTAAGCACTGCCTCTAACATCTCGCCTGTGATGTCACCAGCAGACCTAGGAAATCTCTCTCCAAACTTCAAAGGGAGCTTATCTCTGTTATTTTTAGCAAAATCAAGCACTTTATCGGTTAAAACTCTCTTTTTAGCAGTCAAATCTGCCAATTTACCGAAGAATTTGCCGATTTTCATCTGAATTTTGCGTTTTTTCTTTGGTGGAGCTTCCCCAAACCCCATTGTTGCTAATAGCTCTTGTTCTTGGGTCCCAGATGATAATTCTTTCTCTGCAGAGACAATACCCTTGGACCAGTCGACATCATAGCCCATTTGATCCCACAAGGAGATGAATTGACCGGTCAAGCTGGTGGAGTCTGTTGTTGGGAAGTCAATTATCCGACGAAACTTGTCACCAAACAGCTCTCGGAAGGCAACCGAGTCTGGATCGTCTTCCATCTTGTCAAGAGTGTCGCGGATATGCTCTAATTCACCCTCTTCAATCTCTTGTATAAGCTCATTTTCAACAATCGCGCGCGTTTCCGACTCAGTAATGCGTAATTTAGGGCTTTTTTTACCAATTCTAACTTTAAGTGCCATTAATTTATGCCCTATCTGATTAATCTAGATGAATCTGTGATTTCTTCGTTGAATTCTTCCCTTAATCTAATCAAGGGATTGAAAGCACCCTTTTTTCTATCAAGAATCAAGGACCCTTGGGGTCTTACAAGCTCACCAGCAACATCTACACCTTCAAAATCGATTTCAGTACGGGCCCGATAACGAATTTCACGATCTTCAGACGGCTCGGGAGGATCTGCATGAGCAAATCCACTAAAAAAAGCCATGGCTAACAATAAAAATCTCATTTTTTGTGTTCCTTATAAATTTCTAACGCTTCTTCTAATAAATAGGTGGGTATTTCGCTATTATCCAATCCTTTTATCTCTTTAATAGTCGCCCATTTATAATCATCATGCTCAATAAGACCAGTTTTTGGGTTGGGCATATCGATTTTCACTTCGCCAGACCACTCCAGAGCCAAATAGTAATACTTTTTAGGCTTTGGCATACCAATATATTGCATATCTTCGATGTTTACATGTAAATTAGTCTCTTCTTTGAGTTCTCTCCGAGCACCCATCTCAATTGATACGTCTTCGGGATCAATATGTCCTCCCGGAATTGTCCATTGTCCTTTCCTTTCGTCAACACCAGACCGACGAATAATAAGGAAGCGTTGCTTTTCATCAAGACATACGACAATACCGGCAGAGAAGTCTTTATTTTTACCTTCGGTTAAAAACTGTCGCCACGTCGCTTTTATCGGCATGCCCTAGGACCATTGCCTAGCATTCTGCAGATAGACCGCAATGCATAGGTTATATTAAGGTTTTGGATCGGAGATACCCAGACCATACTCTCTACGGGGGTACCGCCTCGACCTATATCAATTCCCCACAAGACTCCTACGATATCACCAGTATCATCATAAACTAAAGAACCTGAGCATCCGAAATAGCCGTAAGTGTGCAGCAAGATGTTTGTAGAGCCATCGCTCATCGTTTCGAACCCAGCAACTCGCCCTCTAAAGGTCATTAAATTGTGTGCCCCGGGGTAGCCAGAATATGTTATCCTTTGACCTACTGGTGCGATGGTGGATCTCGGGTCCCATCGGATGGCCCCTTCTTCATAAGGAGCATCAACCCAGAGAATTGCATGATCGCGCGCCTCGTTTGAATATACCAAAACCGCGGTTCTTAATTCTGTGCCATGAATGACTTGATACACCGTTCCGACCAAATCAGAGGCAACATGCTGTGCTGTAATAATAAGCTGCATATCTTTATATTGGATTAGTGAACCGGATCCGTGCCCACCGTCAGACGTTATAACTCTTACTGCTGCGTTTCGAACTTTTATCTCAATTTCGCTAAACTGTGAACTTATTTCGATGGTGCGGTGGACGTCCGCGCTTATATCTGTTGCTGACGCCTCAACACTTGTGGAGCCGAAAACAACCCCGAGCAAACTTAACATAAAAAATAAATATTTCATACAACACCCCTAATAGTTAAAACAAGTTCTGTAGTAAGTAGTCGACACAGCAGCAGTTGAAATAAATCTTAGAGATATTTCCCCGAGATTACCTCCACACGCCCAGCTGGAAATGTTGTTACCTTTTGCGACTCGAACATGTACACATCAACAGAAGGGAAAAGAAATAGTTGATTTTCATCCTCTTTAGCGATAACAATTCCGTATGAAACTTTTCCATAGTTGTCAACAGAATATGTTACGACTTTTATTAAATCACCGATGGAGATTAGCCACTCAACATCCTTCACTTCGCGGCGTAAGTTATCCACCGTTCAGCCTCCTCGGCGGTATCAAACCGCGGTGAGATTCCGTGAAGAAAACTCAGGGTTTGAGAATCGAGAAGAGCCCACTGCCACTTCCAATGAGATAGCGCAGCAAAGACCAATCCTCCGCAAGTACCTTCCCGGGCGCCAGCCACCCCCGCAGCATCCGCAAGAGAGATAACGACGTCGGACAAATCCCTCCTTAGAATCAGCCCACGTTCGCCCGCCAATCGATCAAATTTTTCCACTAAATTTTTCCTAAACTAAATGTGCAAGCGCTCAAAGGTTTTTCCATTCACAGAGTGTAATATATAGGTTCCAGCTACAATTGAAAGCTTAAGTTCCGATTCTTCTCTTATAGGAGAGGGAGCATGCCCATGAGAAGGAATGCTAAACCACTTGATTTCCCAGAAGTAAACATCATCTTCTTCAATGTCGATATGTCTCTTGCGCGCGATTAAGGTTCCACCGCCACCACTTAACGTGTCAACAATGATATCACCTACGCATAGTATAACACGTTCGAGTTGAGTTTGCAACTTACTTTTATCAGACATACCATAACTAGCTTCCATGGTAACGATAAGTCCCAGTTTTTATGATGTTAAGCAGCCCGAATTCAGTCCACGTCGTTACGCGTTTCTCGCGACATATATCAGAACCTATCCAATACACTTCCCAAGCCCACAACGCTAGCACATCGTCTGCTCCGCCGTTAGTAAGCAATACACGCTCCATTAACAATCCAATATTTCCAGTGATTTGATCGACAATGATGTCACCGGCTTGGAGACTCACAACTTCCATAGCACAGTATCGATGATTTAGTGCATATAAATCGGTTCGATTCTCATTTCGCGGTGGCGAAGCTCAAGGCATGACTTTACAATCGCACGGTAATCATCGATATCTGCGTCAAAGTTTCCAGTAAACCGACAGGTATTGTCGGGTAGATAAACCAACTCAGTTAACTGATCGCTAGCAAGAGCAATTGTTCTTTGAGGCGTGAGCACTACATCCGGGGTATTATCGTAATCGACGATTGCCCTGTTCAACCCGACAGCCACAAGACCAACCACAACGGCGCCACCAAGTATATAAAAGTTTTTCATGAGAGAATAAGTCCTTAAACTTAAAGTTTTTTAATGTTCTATTGAGTGATAAATAGTATTATTTGTTTCAAAATCCAGTAATATTGTCGTTAAACTTTAATACGGTCGATAATATAAGGATGATGCATTGATAGGTCTTTATAGAGCTTCTTGATGATCGATTTAGATATCTCAGCGATCTCCTGCTTTGTCGCCTTATCGGTTAAGGCTTTTTTAACTTCGTCTTCGACAGCAGCCGAAAGCTTTGCTTTGAGTTCGCGCTCTATCTCCTTCTTGGCAATACGCTTGATTTCGTCTTTGTCTGTTTTTGTTAGCGCTTCACGAATAAGATATTGAATATTGCGTAGGGGAAAGCTTTTGTCATCAGCATTGTTCATGTAAGTAAATAGTTTACCTGTGGGGAACTGGAACTTTTATTTAGAAGATTGACCCGGGGAAATAGGATCGACATCATGCCGCGCAAACCACCTGAACTCGCGGTCTTTGAATATGTACACCCTATAGCAATGTACATCCCGCTCCAGGATAATCCCATAGCCGGCATCGCTAACAATCTCGTCCTGGTAGTATGAGTACCACTTAACCAGATCCCCCCGCTTGTGTTTATACGTGCTATTACTATCCAACATGTTCATATAATATCACGGATCCGCGGTGGTGTCAACATAATCTTCTGTATAGAACAACTCCACAACACCGTCTCTCCGGCGCCTCACATGCCCCTCCCACTCACATATATGTATCTTCTGTCCTGCCACGTACATGCGGGTTGAGCCAATATTGTTCGCGCATCTAGCCCATCCTTTCGTCCCTCGGCAAAACCACTCGACGCTAGCTCTGCACCATGGGCAGACGTATGCGCCGTCCTTTGCGGTCTTTACTAGGCGTATATGTCTCTGCTT
>Ga0208011_1000319_pt1 | contig 19501 bp, 19 predicted proteins | sample 7_EtaG_FD_184080 | JGI IMG/M metagenome (GOLD analysis project Ga0208011, IMG submission 184080) | Marine viral communities from the Subarctic Pacific Ocean - 7_ETSP_OMZ_AT15161 metaG (SPAdes) (version 2) | ecosystem: Environmental > Aquatic > Marine > Oceanic | place: Pacific Ocean | collected...
ATCGTCTCAACGCCACGTGGAATGAATCATTTTTATCGTCTTTGGCACGATGCTGAAAGAGGAAAGAATGAGTATATCCCCACAGATGTTCATTGGTCAGAAGTTCCAGGTAGAGATGATAAATGGAAAAAGCAGACAATTGCTAACACTTCTGAGCAACAGTTTAAAGTTGAGTTCTGCTGTGAGTTCCTTGGTTCTGTTGATACACTAATTGCACCATCTAAACTTAAGACATTAGTCTATGAAAATCCAATTAAAAGAAATGCTGGACTAGATATCTTTGAACCAGTTAAAGAGGAACATGATTATATTATTACTGTTGACGTTGCCAGAGGAGTTGGTGGAGACTACTCTGCCTTTGTAGTTGTGGACATCACAACATTTCCACACAGATTGGTTGGAAAATATAGGGACAATGAAATCAAACCGATGTTGTTTCCAAGTGTTATCTATGAGGTGGCAAAGAATTACAATGAAGCCTTTATCCTCTGTGAGGTCAACGACGTTGGAGACCAGGTGGCCAGTATTCTCCAATATGATCTAGAGTATCAAAACCTACTAATGTGTTCTATGAGGGGTAGAGCAGGTCAAATTGTTGGACAGGGTTTCTCTGGTAAGAAGACACAATTGGGTGTTAAGATGTCCAAGACTGTGAAAAAGGTTGGGTCACTCAATCTTAAGACAATGATTGAGGAGGACAAACTTATCCTCTGGGATTATGAGATTATTTCTGAGTTGACCACATTCATTCAAAAAAATAATTCCTTTGAAGCGGAAGAAGGTTGTAATGATGATCTTGCAATGTGTCTGGTTATCTATGCATGGATGGTTGCACAGGATTATTTCAAAGAACTTACTGATCAGGATGTTAGAAAGAGATTATATGAAGATCAGAAGAATCAGATCGAACAAGATATGGCACCATTTGGATTCTTAGATGATGGTTTTACTGATGAAAGTTTTGTAGATGGTGATGGTGATAGATGGTATACAAAGAGTGATCAATATGACGAGTATGGAACTACTGGTGGTGGTTGGGAACTATGGAATTATTGATGGATTTAGATGGTCAGATTAAACTTGGTCACTTACTTCTGAATGATAGGAAGTGTAGAACCTGTGGTGAAACAAAGAATTTGATAGAAGGTTTCTATAGAACCAGAAAGGATAGAGGACCAGTTGCATCATCATATTCTTATGACTGTAAAGAGTGTACTAAGAAAAGAATGAGTGAATTTAGAAAACTAAAGAAAGATAAACCAGACTTACCATATTGGCCAGTTCCAAGAATAAAGGACATATATCCAGATTGGTAGATTGTTCACGTCATAGTTCCCCACTGAAAACCCCCAAATTCATAAATATTTTTAGATAAACTGAGATCACGGAGAAAAAAATGGCGACTCCTCAATTATCTCCAGGCTTAATTGTCAGAGAAGTTGACTTAACCGTAGGAAGAGCTGAGAACGTTCTTGATAATATCGGTGCAATTGCTGGTCCCTTTGAAATTGGACCTGTAAATGAAGCAATAGATATCACAACAGAACAGGAATTAATCAACACATTCGGTAAGCCTCTTTCTACTGACAGACAGTATGAGTATTGGATGACCGCATCATCGTATCTGTCATATGGTGGTGTATTAAAAGTTGTAAGAGCTGCTGGTACAGACTTAGCAAACGCTAATGCTGGGGTTAGTTCTGTTTCAGCTACAATGAAGGAAAAGAAAAGAATCGATAATTACGACGATTATCAAGCTAACTTTACTAGTTCAACAGACTTTAGTTATGCAGCAAAGAACCCTGGTACATGGGCCAACAATTTAAAGGTTTGTGTCATCGATGATGCTGCTGACCAAACAATCGGAATCGCCACAACTAATCCCGGAGCCCTTGGGGCAATCATTGGTTATGGTGTTACCGCAGCTCTGGATGGAGTTGTCATCCCTGGCGCTGGTGTTACTACTACTTACAGTGGTTACCTAAAAGGGATCATTACTGGTGTTGGTACAGATATTTCTGGTACTAATAGTACAATTAATGTTAAGATTACTTCCAGAGTAAGTGGTAGTACTGAGACTCCAATCACATATCAACAAAGTAATGAGGCAGCTTCTTTTGAAAAGAATGGTACAATCAACTTTGTCACTAATGCTGGTATCAACACTGGTATCGCATCAGCGACAGTAACTACTGACTGGTATGATGAACAGACTCTTGGATTGACCAATTCCACAATATACTGGAAGTCAGTCGCACCAAGACCTGTAACAGGAAATTATGTTTCACAAAGAAGTGGTAAGAATGATGGTATACACGTTGTAGTTGTTGATGATACTGGTAGTGTAACAGGTATTCAAGGAAACATTCTTGAGAAGTTCTTGAGTCTTTCTAAGGCTTTAGATGCAACTGCTGATGGTGATACACCTACCAAATCTTACTACAAGAGGTATGTTGCTGACAATTCAGCATATATTTACGCTGGTAAGAACCCTTCACAAGAAGCAGACAGTTATTGGGATACTGAACCACTTGCATGTGGTTTCTCGTCAGATTTTACTGCAAATAATATTGCACAAGGTTTATGGGGACAAAATGCACAGGGAAGTACTTATAGTTCGATTGGTGCAGTAACTTATAATTTTAAAGGTGGTGTAGGCTACACTACCACTGCTGAAATGCAAACCACTCTTGGTGATCTAAACACTGCATATGACCTCTTTTCAAATAGAGATGAAATCGAAGTAGATTACATCATTATGGGTCCTGGTTGTGAAACAGAATTTCAAACGCAAGCAAAGGCAAACAAGTGTATCTCAATTGCTGAATCGAGAAAGGACTGTGTTGCTACTATTTCGCCTCACAGAGCAAATATTGTTAATGTTGTAAATAAAACAACCGCAACAACAAATCTCTTAAAATTCTATTCACCGATTACTTCTTCGTCATATGCAATATTTGATAGTGGTTATAAGTACACTTACGATAGATTTAATAACGAGTTTAGATACATTCCATGTAATGGAGACGTTGCTGGTCTGATGACCCGTACAAACCTTGTTGCTTATCCTTGGTTCTCACCCGCAGGACAACAAAGAGGCACTTTGAACAATGCTATCAAGTTGGCATATAATCCAACTAAGGCACAGAGAGATCAACTTTATCCTGCAAGAATTAACTCTATTATCAATCAAAAGGGTAGTGGAATTATCCTCTACGGTGATAAGACTGGTCTTGGTTACGCTTCTGCATTCGATAGAATCAACGTAAGAAGATTGTTCCTTACAGTTGAACAGGCTCTTGAAGGAGCTGCAAATGCCCAACTTTTTGAACTTAATGATATTAACACAAGGTCGAATTTTGTTAACATCGTCGAACCTTACCTGAGAGATGTTCAGGCTAAGAGAGGAGTTTACGACTTCTTGATTGTTTGCGATGATACCAACAATACTCCTGATGTAATTGATAACAATGAGTTTAGGGCAGACATCTACCTGAAACCAACTAAATCAATTAATTTTGTTACCCTCACATTCGTCGCTACAAGAACTGGAGTCCAGTTCTCTGAAGTTGCTGGTCGTGGCTGATCATTAAAAATAATAACCATTTAACAAAGGAGTATTAAGAAAATGGCTGATGTAAAAACCATTTCTCAATTTAAATCAAAATTGGCGGGTGGTGCAGCTCGCCCCAATCTATTTGAAGTCTCTATTCCCTCATTTCCATTAGGAGTCTCTGAGGCTTGGAATTCGGGTGATAACGCTGAGAACGGAACTTTCAAGTTCATGTGTAAAGCCTCTAACCTTCCTGCTTCAACAGTTGCACCTATTACAGTTCCTTTCAGGGGTAGAAACTTGAAAGTTGCTGGTGATAAGACCTTCGCCGATTGGACGGTCACAGTTATCAATGATGAGGATTTCAGACTTAGAACTGCATTTGAAAAGTGGTCTAATATCCTTAGTAAGTTGGATGATAACACTGGTGTTACCAACCCATCTTCTTATATGACTGATGCATATGTTCAACAACTTGGTAGAGGTGTAGAGAAGTTCTCCGCTGCAAATACTGGTGGTGATAGTGCTGTTCTTAGAACTTATAAGTTCTATGATATCTGGCCAAATGATATTAGTGCAATTGCATTGAGTTATGATTCAACTAATGCGATTGAAGAATTCACTGTAACCTTCCAAGTTCAGTACTTCACCGTTGGTGATTCTCTAGAATCCAACGTTGGTTCTGTTTCTGAGGAACCAATTCGTTGATAAATACTAGAACAGAAGTTCCTAGTCAATAATAATAATGGCGAGATTATTTGGTTTCTCAATTGAAGATAATGAAAAAGCTCTGCCTGGTGTAGTATCTCCAGTTCCACCATCTACCGATGATGGTTCTGAACACTATGTCAGTTCAGGGTTTTTTGGTTCCTATGTAGATATTGAAGGAACATATAAGACTGAAAATGATCTTATTCGTAGATATAGAAGTATGGCACTATATCCTGAGTGTGATAGTGCGATCGAAGATATTGTAAATGAAGCAATAGTTTCTGATAGTAATGATACTCCTGTTCAGATTGAACTTTCTAATCTGAATGCTAGTGATGGTATCAAAAAGAAAATTAGAGAGGAGTTTAAGTATATTCTTGAGTTACTTGATTTTGACAAGAAGGCTCATGAGATTTTCCGTAACTGGTATATTGACGGAAGACTCTATTATAATAAAGTAATTGATACAAAAAAACCTCAGGATGGTATCAAGGAACTGAGATATATTGATTCTTCCAAGATGAAATATGTCAGACAGTTGAAGAAAAAAGGTAAGAATAGTCTTCAATCTGCCCAAAATCAATTGATTTTGCAAAATCAACTTACAAGTAGTGAAGGAACTGGATACGATTTTCCTGAAATTGAAGAATATTTCATCTATACACCAGGTCAAATGGGATCTAGTAGTGGAACTCAGGCTACCTCTTATGGAAGCGGTGGAGTAAAAGGTGTCAAGATGACCAAAGATTCTGTTACCTACTGTACTTCTGGATTGGTAGATAGAAATAAGGGATCAACTCTTTCTTGGCTACATAAATCAATTAAACCTCTCAATCAATTGATGATGATTGAGGATTCACTTGTCATTTATCGTCTTTCCAGAGCACCTGAAAGAAGAATCTTTTACATTGATGTTGGAAATCTTCCTAAGATGAAGGCAGAACAATATCTTCGTGATGTTATGATGCGTTATCGTAACAAACTGGTGTATAATGCGGATACTGGTGAGATCAAGGACGACAAAAAGTTTATGTCTATGATGGAAGACTTTTGGCTTCCTAGACGTGAAGGTGGTCGTGGTACTGAGATTACTACATTACCTGGTGGGCAGAACCTTGGTGAAATTACTGATATCAACTATTTCCAAAGAAAACTTTACAGAGCTTTAAACGTTCCTGAAACTAGAATCGAAGGTGAAGGATCTGGTATGTCATTGGGACGTTCTTCTGAAATTCTTAGAGATGAAGTCAAGTTCTCTAAGTTTGTTGGAAGAATGAGAAAGAGATTCTCCGCAATGTTTAGTGATATATTGAAGACTCAATTGATTCTAAAGAACATTATCACTCCTGAAGATTGGGGATACATGAGTGATCATATTCAATATGATTACTTGTATGACAACCACTTTGCAGAATTAAAGGAAGCAGAACTTCTGACTGAAAGAATGAATCTTCTTCAGACTGTTGAACCTTATATTGGTAGGTTCTATTCACAGGATTATGTGAGAAGAAATATTCTCCAACAGACTGACAGTGAGATTATTGAACAAGATACTCTTATTGAAAAGGAAATCGAGAACGGTATCATTCCTGACCCTAATGCAATGGTAGATCCTATGGCCATGGAAGGTGGTGGTATGCCAGTTCCTGGTCAACCTAAAGAACCGGCCGATCCAATTCAGGCACCTCCAATTCCTAAGGACCCAGATATGAGTGGTCAGGGAGTAATCTAAATAACAACGTAATAATATGTTTAAACTATGGATGATCTTATGGACCTTTTGGTAACGGACGGAAGTTCTTCTCAAATTAGTGATCAAATTAAGGATATTCTTTTTGCAAAAAGTGCAGAGAATATTGAAACAATTAGACCAAATGTTGCGGCATCAATTTTTGATGGTGATGTAAATCTTGATGCATCAAATGAAACAGATACTAATTTTGATTCTGATGTAGGGGGTTGAACCTAATGTCTCATGAGTTAGAAGTATAAGAAGAATAAATAACTAATATATAACAATTGTAATTAAAGATAATGGCTGCAACTAGATCAGTAGGGGTTAATACGACCTTTTCCACTAGCACGTCTTCAACACAGACAGGAATTTTTGCAAAACAATCTGATACCTTAAGAGTTGTTGCGGAAGGTGCTGGTGTTCATGTTGCAATTGGTACTAATCCAACGGCAACAGTTGATAATTATTATGTTCACACTCTTGATAGTTCAAGAATTTCTCTTGGTTCTGTAACAACTCAAAGAGTTGTTGGTATTACAACAGGAGTTAAAACGACTTTAAATTTACCAGAAGGAACGTCATCACCTTTTGTTGTTGGTGACGCAGTTTCACTTACTGTTGATGGGGTTTCCAATTTCAATTTTGAACACAAAATTGTAAGTGAGGTTAATAATTACTCTCGACGTGATGGATATACTACTGCGAGAGTTGTAGTTAATCATGATTCTAGTTCTGTTACAGACGTTTATAATGAGAACAACTGGGCCCAACTTAGAGAGTCATTTAAGGTTGCGGTTAAAACAGAAAGTGGAACTGGTAAGGTCTTTATTCAACAAGTACAAGTATCCTGAGAAAACAAATGCAACTCATCAGAGAAGAAATCGAATCAGTAGATTTTATCGTTGAAGAACGTAACGGTAAAAAGAATATGTACATTGAAGGTGTTTTCCTTCAAGGAGATATTAAAAATAGAAATGGTCGTATGTATCCCATGGAGTGCCTGAGAAGGGAAGTCCAAAGATATTCAGAAAACCATGTAATGTCTGGTCGTGCTCTTGGAGAACTAGGTCATCCAGAAGGTCCTACTGTCAACCTTGATAGAGTATCACACAAAATTATTTCTCTTAAGGAGAACGGAACGAATTTCATTGGTAAGGCAAAGATCCTTTCTACCCCTATGGGTAAAATTGCAGAGTCACTTATCAGTGAAGGTGTGAAGCTTGGTGTTTCTTCTAGAGGCATTGGTTCACTCAAGCAAACAAGAGAAGGTGTAAATATTGTTGGTGACGACTTCATGTTGTCAACAGCAGCTGATATTGTCGCCGATCCTTCTGCACCTGATGCTTTTGTTGAAGGTATTATGGAAGGTAGAAATTGGGTATGGGATGGTGGTATCCTTAGGGAGCAACAAGCCGCCAAAACATATAAGCAAATTAATACATTGGTTACCCAAAATCAGTTGGATGAACAGAAACTTAACCTGTTCAACGACTTTTTAAACAATTTGTGATAAAACTAACAAATTATAAATAAATATAGATTAATTAAGGTTAATTCGGAGAAAGTTCAAATGTCCCGTGGAGACTTACAAGAAATGGAGCAATCTAAGACTGCTGTGAATGCCAACGCCGCACCAGCACAGCCAATTGAAAAATTACCTGGCGCTTCTTATGAAGACTTAGGTGGTCCTACCCCTGAGAATTACAGTCCTACTGACGATTCTGCAAAGCTCAAAGAGCCTAATATTGCTACTGTAAAAGATGTAGTTAATTCTAAAGCTGCAAAAGTTGACGCAATGAAGAGTACGGCCAAAGAAGAAGTTGCAACAGAAGAGGAGGTTCTTGAAGAGGACCAAGTCGGTACTGATGAGGTTGTTGTAGAATATGATGTCGAAGAAGATGTTAATGCCCTTCTTGGTGGCGAAGAACTCTCCGAAGAATTTAGAGAAAAGGCCAAAATTATTTTTGAAGCAGCCCTGACCTCTAAGGTTAAGGGAATCCAGGAATCCCTGGAAACACAATACACAGAGGCACTTGCCGAAGAAGCACAAGCTCAAAAGGCTGAACTTCAAGAGCGTGTTGATTCCTATCTTGAGTATGTTGCTCAAGAATGGATGTCTGAAAATCAACTCGCTATTGAGCATGGTCTACAGACTGAAATGACTGAATCATTCCTTGCAGGAATGAAGGGTCTTTTTGAAGAACATTATGTAACTATTCCTGAAGATAAATATGATGTACTTGAGAGTATGGTAGAAAAACTAGATGATATGGAGACAAAACTCAACGAGCAGATTGAGAAGAACATCTCCCTTAACGGTCGTCTCGCAGAGTCGGTTGCTGATGGAATCCTAGATTCCGTTTCAGAGGGTCTTGCATCAACTCAGAAAGAGAAGCTCGCTTCACTTGCCGAAAGTGTTGAGTTTGAAAGTGAAGAAGAATATCGTGAAAAGCTGGAGACTCTGAAGGAGTCATACTTCTCCAGAACTACTGCAGCAAAATCAGAATCCCCACAAACAATTTCTGAAGGTGTGGATACAACCCAGGATCCTTCTACAGGGTCTATGGATGCCTACCTCAAAACGTTGGGCGCATTCAAAAAGTGAATTTAACATTAATTCAAACAAAACTGTAAAACTATTAGGTAAAGCAAATGTTCCAATCTGAACATCTGCAGGAAAAGTGGAGTCCACTTCTCGATTATGAAGGTCTTGATCCAATCAAGGATTCACATCGTAGAAGCGTAACCGCAGTCCTGCTCGAGAACCAAGAAAAATTCCTCCGTGAGGAGCAAGCATTCAGTCAGGGTATCAACCTGATGGAAGCTCCCACTAACGCTGCTGGATCTAATCCTGCTGGTTTTAGTGGTGCTGCCACTCCAGGTGGTCCTGTTGCTGGTTTCGACCCCGTTCTGATCTCATTGATCAGACGTTCAATGCCTAACCTGGTCGCATATGACCTGGCTGGTGTTCAACCAATGTCTGGCCCTACTGGACTCATCTTCGCGATGCGTTCCCGTTACTCTGAAAGAGGCGATGGTCAAGATGGTGCTGAAGCACTGTTCAACGAAGCTGATACCGCCTATTCAGGTCAGGACGCAGGTTTCGATCTGACCGGTGGTATGTCAGACGTTCAGGCTGGTCTTGGTACAACCGCTCAAAGTGGTTCCAACCCTGCCGTTCTTAACCCTGTTGGTACTGCCAACTCCGAAGGCTATGTCACTGGCCAGGGTATGCAGACTGGTGATGCAGAAGCCCTTGATGGTGATGCCGCCAATGCATTCAACCAGATGGCATTCTCGATTGAGAAAGTCACTGTAACTGCTAAGTCCAGAGCACTCAAAGCTGAGTACTCCTTGGAACTGGCACAAGACCTTAAGGCCATTCACGGTCTTAACGCTGAAGCAGAACTTGCTAACATCCTCTCTACTGAGATCCTTGCTGAGATCAACAGAGAAGTTATCAGAACCATCTATAAGGTTGCTGAGCAAGGTGCTGCTTCTAACACCGCAACTGCTGGTGTATTTGACCTTGACATCGACTCTAACGGTCGTTGGTCTGTTGAGAAGTTCAAAGGTCTTCTTTTCCAAATCGAGAGAGACGCTAACGCGATTGCTCAGAGAACTCGTCGCGGGAAGGGTAACATGGTAATGTGCTCTGCTGATGTAGCATCTGCACTGACCATGGCTGGTATCTTGGATTATACCCCTGCCCTGAATGCAAACCTGAACGTTGACGACACCGGTAATACTTTTGCTGGTACAATCAACGGTAAGTTCAGAGTTTACATCGATCCCTATTCGGCTAACCTGACCTCAGGCAATGCTGCTGGTGGTAACCAGTACTACGTTGTTGGTTATAAAGGTTCTTCACCTTATGACGCTGGTCTATTCTATTGCCCTTACGTTCCACTACAGATGGTTCGTGCCGTTGGGGAAAATAGTTTCCAGCCGAAAATCGGTTTCAAAACGCGCTATGGTTTGGTTGCCAACCCATTCGCCGAAGGAACTACCCAAGGACTTGGCCGTCTACGTGTCAACTCCAACCGCTACTACAGACGTGTTGCGGTGAAGAATTTAATGTAGGCTCTAGCCTCATTGATTATAAGGAGGTCCGAAAGGGTCTCCTTTTTTTATACACTGTGATAAATAACTAATAATAATAAGGATTAAAAATGCCTTTTCATATCAAATCAACTAGTAACTATGACGGTATTGTTGTTAAAGATGTATACTATGTGAGTGAAGGTCATTGGACTGAAACTTACGAAGATAGAAAGATTTTTTCTTCCAAATCATCTGCAACTACGGCAAAGAACAAAAAAGTAACCAGTATTCATGGTGTACAGTATGTGAATGCAAAATTAAATAACTCAACTATTGTGTCTGAGTGATGAACGAAACACAACCAGAATCTGGTACCAGACCTGAAGTTAGAGTAGCTCAACCACAGGGTCAACCAACTAACAGAAATTTTCTGACACCAAGTGGGTTTACTTTTCAGGTTCAAAGAGCACTTAAGGTTACTTATTATGGTAACCTAGTTACACTTCCTGGACTGAACTTACCACATGTTGTTCAGAACACTTACCTCAAAGAAGTTCCATATCCTGGTGATGTTCTTGAGTTTGAAGACTTGAGATTGAGGTTCTTGGTGGATACAAATCTTGAGAATTATATGGAGATACAAAACTGGTTGAGAGGGTTAGGTTTTCCAGAAAGTCTTCAAGAAATTTATGACCTACAATGGAAAAAATCTTCTTATAATAATGGTCAACCAGAAAGAAGTCAATTAAATTTATATTCAGATGGTACACTAACGATACTTGACCAATTGAACAATCCCAAGTTTAAGGTTCTATTTAAGGACTTGTTCCCAATTTCATTGACAACTTTAACATTTGACGCAACATTACAAAGTCAAGAATTCTTTACAGCAGAGGTGGCTTTCAAGTATAGTATATACGAAATCCGTGAAATTGACTGTAGCAAATGCTAGATCTTGATAAGATTCAAGAGATGTGGGAAAAGGATTCTAAGATGGATCCCGACAATCTCCATACTGAATCATTGAACATTCCTATTCTTCATGGAAAATATCATGAAATTTATAATAACATCTTCCTTCTAAGAAAGAAGGCAGAACAACTCAGAAAGAATATCCGACATGAGAGGTATGAATACTTCTCTGGTAAAGCTGATCCTGATGTGTATATTGACAATCCTTTCCCTAAGAAAATTAGAGATAAGGATACAATGCAGAAGTATCTTGATGCTGACGACAAACTATCTAATTCATCACTCAAGATTGAATATTATGACACCATGTTGGTGTATCTAGAAAGTATTCTAAAACAGATTACCCAAAGAAATTACCAAATTAAGAACGCCATAGATTTTATGAAATTTAATTCGGGAATGGGATAATAAATAGATATAATTGAACCTTATGTTATGTCTCATTTGACTATAGAGAAAGTAAATGAGGTATATCTCAAAATCACCACAGAACCTCATGTAGAACATGAACTGAAAGATAGATTTAGTTTCGCTATTGAAGGTGCCAAATTCATGCCCCAGTACAGAAATAAGTACTGGGATGGATATGTACATTTATTTAATCTAAAAACCAAGAGAATATATTGTGGGTTATTGGACAAAGTTATTGCTTTTTGTGAGAATTCGGGATATAGATATAATTTTGTAGAGAATAAATTTTATGGATTACCCTTTGAAATAAATGAGTTTGTTAGTAAAGAAGGTGTAAAGGATTTCATGAAATCTTTATCACCAGATATTAAACCTAGAGATTATCAGGTAGATGGTGTATATGATGCGTTAAGATATAATAGAAAATTACTTATCAGTCCAACTGGTTCAGGTAAGTCATTTATGATTTATGCTGTTGTTAGATACCATGTAGCAAAGGGTAGGAAAATCTTACTGGTTGTCCCAACTACTTCACTTGTTGAACAGATGTATAAAGATTTTGCACAATATTCTTGGGATGTGGAGAATCATTGTCACAGAATCTATGCTGGTCGTGAAAGAGTTAACACTAATGAAGTAACTATTACCACTTGGCAGTCTGTTTATCAGTTAGATAAGAAGTTCTTTGAAGAGTATAATGTTGTTATAGGGGATGAGGCACATTTATTTAAGAGCCGCAGCTTAATTAGTATCATGGACAAACTTGCTGATGCTAAGTATAGATATGGATTTACTGGAACATTAGACGGCTCACAGACCCATAAGTGGGTGTTAGAGGGATTGTTTGGACCATCATATAAAGTTACTCAAACTAAGAAATTACAAGATGAAGGTTATCTTGCATCTCTTGATATTCAGTGTTTAGTTCTTAAGTATAAACCAAAAAAGTTTAATACTTATGAAGATGAAATTCAATATTTAATTGGTCATGAAAAAAGAAATAATTTTATCTCAAATCTTACTGTAGGTATGAAAGGTAATACACTTGTGTTATTTGCAAGAGTAGAGAAACATGGTGCCATACTTTATGACTTAATAAATAATAAAGTAAAGGGTGATAGAAAAGTTTTCTTTATTCATGGTGGTGTTGACACCGAAGATAGAGAACAAGTAAGAGAAATTACTGAAAGAGAAGAGGATGCTATTATTGTCGCTTCTTATGGGACATTTAGTACCGGTATTAATATTAAAAAACTTCATAATGTAATATTTGCCTCTCCATCAAAGTCCAGGATTCGTAATCTACAGAGTATTGGTAGAGTCCTAAGAAAAGGCAAAAATAAGACTAAAGCAAAATTGTATGATATTGCGGACGATCTAACTATCGGATCAAGAAAAAATTATACTTTGAATCACTTTATTGAACGTATCAAAACTTATGTTTCTGAGCAATTCAATTATGATATTACAGCTGTAAACATAAAAGATTAAAGGAGAAAAAATCAAATGGCCATAGAGGACGATTTTTATGCAACGATAAAATTAAAATGTGGAGACGAAATCTTTTGTAAAGTAGCAGCAAATGAAGAAGAAGATCGGATTTTTCTTTTACTTTCTAATCCAATTACTGTTGAAGAAATTATAATAAGAGGAACTATAACTGGTTACAAAGTAGAACCTTGGTTAAAAACATCAGATGATGATCTGATCATGATTAATATAAATGATGTTCTTACGATGACTGAGAATAGTAATATAGATATGATTACTTATTATCATGATTACCTTAGAAAAAATAATAAAGAGAATAATTCTAAACTCTCTAAAGAAATGGGATATATATCTAGTGTTAAAGAAGCTAAAAAGACACTAGAGAAACTTTATAATGATATTTAATTTATATAACCTATACTTTCCTTATGAACCCGGACAAGCCTAATCCTACTTGATTTTTGGATACTTGTCAACTATATAAATTTCTGATATAATATTGAAAGAAATACTTATATCAGAATGCCAATCCAACCGATGACTACTATGCGAAGAGGAAGAAACTCCGAACACTACGTTAATAATAAAGAGTTCCTTGAAGCTCTTGAAAATTACTTTGCAGAAGTAGAACGTGCTAAGTTGAATGATAAATCCAAACCTCCTATTCCTAGGTATATTGGTGAGTGTTTTTTAAAGATTGCAAATCATTTATCATATAAACCAAATTTCGTGAACTATATGTTCAAGGATGATATGATCTGTGATGGTATCGAAAACTGTGTAAGATACGTCCACAACTTTAGTCCTGAGAAATCCAAAAATCCATTTGCATACTTCACTCAAATTATTTACTATGCGTTCCTGAGAAGGATCCAACATGAGAAGAAGCAACTAGAGATCAAGAACAAGATCCTGGAGAAGACCAATTTTGATGAAGTCTTTGATACAAATGATCTTGATAGTGATAATTATTCAGACTATAACAGCATTAAAGATAGCGTTCACTCTAAGTTAAGATATTGATGCGTGTAGCAATTATAACTGACCAGCATTTCGGATGTCGTAAAAACTCTAAGATCTTTCATGATTACTTCCTAGATTTCTACAACAATGTATTTTTCCCTTATCTAGAGGAGAATGGTATCACCACTGTGATTGATATGGGTGATACTTTTGATAGTAGGAAGGGTATTGACTTCTCTGCATTGGCATGGGCAAAAGACAATTATTATGATCGTCTGAGAGACATGGGCGTTACCGTTCATACCATTGTGGGAAATCATACAGCATATTACAAAAACACTAATAAAGTAAATGCGGTAGACCTTTTACTTCGTGAGTATGATAATGTAGATGTATATGATACAGCATCCGAAGTAACTATCGGAAATCTAAACATATTATTCATCCCATGGATTAACAAAGAAAATGAAGAAAACACTTTCAGATTTATTCGAGATTCAACTTGTACTGTCGCGATGGGCCACCTTGAGTTAAACGGATTTAAAGTCAATAAAGCAATTGTCATGGATTGTGGTGACGACAGTAAACTATACTCAAAGTTCTCTAAGGTCTTTAGTGGTCACTATCACACTAGATCGGATAATGGTAGGATTTTTTATTTGGGTAATCCCTATGAAATGTTTTGGACAGATGTTGGTGATCCAAGGGGATTTACCGTCTTTGATACATGTACTCAAGAACATTTTCATGTAGATAATCCTTACAATTTGTTTAATGTTCTCTATTACGATGATCAACCTGCATCACTTATTGACACAAGACCTTATGAAAATAAGATTGTCAAGGTAGTTGTTCGTAACAAATCAAGAATTGATGAGTTTGAAAAACTCATTGATAAACTATATTCCTCAAACGTACATGAACTTAAGATTGTAGAAGACTTTCAGATACAAGAGTCGGAAGACTTTGAAGTGGAAGAGTCAGAAGATACTTTTTCTATTCTTGATAGATATATTGAGGAATCAGAAACTGAATTGGATAAATCAGTTGTTCAAAATTTACTCAGAGAAATCTATCAAGAAGCTTGTGAGATGGTGTGATGTATATCATTACAATTGAAGGGAAAGAAAAAGATGGAGCATACTCAGTATCAGATGAAGATGGTGATGAAATTCTTTATATGTTTATAGAAGAGGATGATGCAATTCGTTTTGCATTACAGTTAGAAGAGGATTGTGGATTTCCTACCATGAAGACTCTTGAAATTGATGATGAGTTAATGATTAAAACCTGTGAACTCCACGATCACAGGTACACCGTGATAACCCCCAATGACATTGTGATTCCTAAAACAAATTATGATACTCTTTCAAAAGATTAGATGGAAAAATATACTTTCTACCGGTAATCAATATGTTGAAGTAAATCTGAATAAGGATCAAACTACTCTTATCATTGGATCTAATGGTGCAGGTAAGTCCACCATTCTTGATGCCCTAACTTTTGTTCTATATGGAAAAAGTTTTAGAAAAATCAATAAAAACCAACTTATCAATACTGTAAATGAGAGAGGAGCTGTTGTAGAAATTGAGTTCAGTGTTAATAGTACTGAATGGAAAGTTATTAGAGGTATCAAACCAAACATCTTTGAGATTTATAGAGATGGTATACTCCTAGATCAATCACACTCTGTCATCGATCAACAGAAGTGGTTGGAACAGAATGTTCTGAAGATGAACTATAGATCATTTACTCAAATAATTATCTTGGGTAGTAGTTCCTTTGTCCCATTCATGCAACTCCCATCTTCTAGTCGTAGAGAAGTTGTAGAAGAATTATTAGATATTAAGATCTTCTCCTCTATGAATAGTTTGATTAAAGATAGGATCCGGTCTTGTAAGGAAGAGGTTAGAACATTTGAATTGACAAAGACATCTGTCAAAGAAAAGATTTCTATGCAAGAGCATTTTATTGAGGAAATAGAATGTCGTGGTAATGCAAATATAGATTTAAATATGAAAAAGATTGATAATCTTTTGGATGAGGAAAATGAGTATGATTTGAATAATGAGAGTTTAAACTATAAGATGGAAACTCTTCAAGAGCAGGTGAGTGATGTTACAGGTGCTACAGATAAACTTCGTAAGCTTGGAAACTTAAAAGGTAAGATTTCTCAAAAAGTGTCAACAATTACTACAGAACATAAATTTTTTACAGAGAATAAGGTCTGTCCTACCTGTACACAGTATATTGAGGAGGAGTTTAGAATAAATAAAATTGAAGACGCTCAAAATAAAGCTAAGGAGTTGCAATCTGGTTATCTAGAACTGGAAAAGGCGATTAATGAGGAAGAAGAAAAGGAACGTCTTCTCATTTCCCTCAATAAGGAGATTACTACACTAACGCATGGCATTTCTAAAAACAATACTAAGATCGCTGGCTGTCAACGACAAATCAGAGATCTGGAATCGGAAGTTCAAACTATTACCGACCAACTTGAAAACAGAAATACTGAGCACAATCTGTTAGCTGAACTTAAAGAAAAATTAAAGAATACCTACGACAAACTTGTTGAAAAAAGAGAAGATATCTTTTATCTTGACTTCACCTATAGTCTTTTAAAAGATGGGGGAGTAAAATCAAAAATCATCAAAAAGTATCTACCTCTGATTAATCAACAAGTTAATAAGTACCTACAGATGATGGATTTCTACATCAACTTTAAGTTGAATGAGGAGTTTAACGAGACAATTCAATCACCTATTCATGAGGACTTCTCGTACTCTTCATTCTCTGAAGGAGAAAAGATGAGAATCGATCTAGCATTGTTGTTTACCTGGAGAGAAGTAGCCCGATTCAAGAATTCAGTTAACACAAATCTCCTCATCATGGATGAGGTATTTGATTCATCCTTAGATAGTATGGGTACTGATGAATTTCTAAAGATTATCCGGTTTGTTATTAAAGAGGCAAACATTTTTGTCATCTCACACAAAGGAGGTTTAGAAGACAAATTTCAAAGTGTCATCAAGTATAAGAAAGTCAAAGGATTCTCGACTATAGTAATGTAGTAAACCTATTAAGTGTCATGAAAACAACCTATAAGACTCCAGTGGACTTGTCTAAAAGTTTTAGAGAGTCTGGTATGACCCTAATTACAGACCCTTCATCCGACAGGTATCTACGTGAATACGCCAAATTGGAAACATCACTCCAAGAAGGAGAAGAAAAGGAAACTTAAACCCCAAGCGATGAGGGCAAGGAAAGAAGCCCTCCGCCACTTCAAAAAGTGTCACCCAACCTCCCCCAAAAAGGGAGGTTTCGTTTTATGTTAGCTACATATCAAACCAAACACCATGACCGTTAACTTAGAAGTCAAAGGTAATGTGGCTCGTCTCCTGGCCACTGAAAACCTGATTGTTGAAAATAAAAGAGTAGATAGCGCATCATTCAACGTTGATACCCGTGTCCTGACCCTTCCTTTGTGGCAGAAGTCCTCTAATGTGGTATATGACCTCTTGGTTGCTCACGAAGTTTCTCATGCCCTTTACACACCTAATGAGGACTGGGATCCTACAATTCCTCACCAGTTCTTGAATGTGGTGGAAGATGTTCGTGTAGAGAAACTGATCAAACGTAAGTTTTCTGGTCTTTCTAAAACTTTCTATCGTGGATACAAGGAGTTTTGTGAGAAAGATTATTTTGAAATTGGGGATCATGATATCAATGAGATGAACCTGGCTGACAGGATCAATATTTACTTTAAGATCGGTAGTTTCCTTAATATTTCCTTTACAGAAAAAGAGAAGGAGATTTTAGATATTGTTGGTGCCGTCAACACATTTGAAGATACACAATCTGCTGCTCTTATTCTTTACAAATTTTGTAAAGAAGAGAACGAACAACAACAAATAAATATTAAACTTCCACAGAGTGATAGTGAGGATACACAATCTCCTTCACATTCTGATGAAAACTCCTATCCTATTGACAGTCAACCACCAGAGGTGGAGGAAGAAAATGAAGAAGAGGATTTGGAAGAAGAAGGGTCTTCGACACAAAATGATGATCTTGAAGTAAAGACTGATACTGCATCAACAAGTAAAATACGGAATCTGGTAGACTGTAGTGCATATCCCAGTACCTATCTTGAATTTCCTACTATTGATCTTAGTAAGGTCATCAACACCAACAAAGAAATTCATGATTATATCAAAGATTTCTGGGCTCCCTATACAATGAATCCTCAGAATGATGTCTTTCATAATACCGATACCAAATATATTAACTTCAAAAAGAGTGCCCAGAAAGAAGTCAATTATCTGGTAAAAGAATTTGAGATGAAAAAGGCTGCAAGTTCTTATGCTCGTGCGTCTGTATCACGAACTGGTGTCCTTGATTGTACCAAACTTCATACTTACAAATACAATGAAGATTTGTTCAGGAAAGTAACAACATTTCCTGATGGTAAAAATCACGGTTTGGTTTTTATTTTGGATTGGTCAGGTTCTATGGGGGAAATTATGCAAGACACTATTAAACAACTTTACAGTTTAATTTGGTTTTGTAAGAAAGTTGGTATTCCTTTCTCTGTCTATGCCTTCACTTATCAGTTCAATGATAATATTGAATATAATGATTATGGTTTTCTTAATGATGATGGACCTTATATTAAAAAATCAGGAACCCTTCATGTTGGTAATGAATTTTCTCTAATGGAGTTCTTTACCTCTGATACTTCTCAAAAAGTTCTTGACGAACAGATGAGGAATATATTCCGGGTTGTTGTTGGACAACGTAGTTATAGTTCTTGTATTGGACCACCTCGTTTAGGTCTTTCTGGAACTCCACTTAATGAAGCCCTTATTACTCTTCGTCAACTTATTCCTTCACTTCAAAGTAAATGGGATGTTGAAAAGACTCAATGTGTCATTTTGACTGATGGTGAATCTAACCACCTTGGTGCAGATCGTTGGATTGATAAAGATCAAGAACATCTCAGTTCCCGGCAAGAAAATGATCCAAATTATTTGGGTCGTTGGTCTAGGCGTCGTCTTCGTCCCAATAGTGATTATCTTCGTAATCGTAAAACTGGCGTAACATATTCAGTTTCTGAGAGATGGTGGGAATTTACCACTTCTCTTGTTGATTGTTTGAAGGATGAATTACCTTCTGTAAATTTCATTGGTATTCGGTTATTGTCTGGTCGTGATGCCACTGAGTTCATCCGTAGATACTATGGATGCGGTTACGAAACTGGTAAACTTCTTGCGGACTGGAGAAAGAACAAAAGTATTGTGATGAAGATGGTTGGATATGATGCCTACTTTGGTATTTGTTCTGATGCACTCTCTTCAGATACTAGTTTTGATGTTGATGAAGGCGCATCTAAAGCCAAAATCAAATCTGCATTTATTAAGTCACTTAAGACCAAAAAACTAAATAAAAAGGTATTAGGAGAGTTTATTTCTTTAGTAGTATGAAAACTTTTCAGGAATTTGTGGTAGAATGTTCTCAGATAGATGAGAGTAGTCTTAGCCGTATCTGGAGAAAATCGGATAAGGAGGAGGGAGGAATGGCTATCCTTTCCCGTAGTAGGGGTAACAAACCCGATAAAGAAA
>Ga0208011_1000324_pt1 | contig 19471 bp, 22 predicted proteins | sample 7_EtaG_FD_184080 | JGI IMG/M metagenome (GOLD analysis project Ga0208011, IMG submission 184080) | Marine viral communities from the Subarctic Pacific Ocean - 7_ETSP_OMZ_AT15161 metaG (SPAdes) (version 2) | ecosystem: Environmental > Aquatic > Marine > Oceanic | place: Pacific Ocean | collected...
TATACTAAAAAACCTCCCTTTGGGGGAGGTCAGTAGACGCTTTATCAACTGTCTACGTTTTACTCTTGCTTGGCGCAGCATTTGGGGCTTTAGGTGCCTTTTTTGTTCTTTGTTTGAGTGATGCTGCCAGTTTGGAACTTTCATCGAGTTTCTCCAGTGCTTTCAGCAGTTCGGGGGTTTCTTCCCACTCCCATATTTGGTTATGGGTATCCTTCTTTTTTTCTATTGTATGTGTTCTTAAAGTCATACGATCCCCGTAACTAGTATTTATTGTATCAGATCCTGAATCTTATGTCAAGCAACTAGTTTACTGAATCCCTTCACCTTATCAAACTTAACCACTCTATCAAACTGATCTATAAAGTCATCCGTCTTATGAGAGATGACAAATACATTGGCATCACTGACAACATACTTAATGATCTTAGTAAAGTACTCAGTACCAAACCCATCCAAAGAACTATCAAAGATCTCATCAAGGATCAGTAAGTTTGTACTAGCAGAGTTTTTCATCCGTGCAATCTCTCTCCATGTGAATAGAAGTGCTAAGTCAATACGCATCTTCTCTCCTTCAGAGAATGACTCATAACAAAATTTATCATGTATTGGAGATTTCACGGTCTCCTTAAATTCCTCATCTAAAGAAAAATTAATATAGAAATCCATCAACTGCAGATACTTATTGATCTGCTGATTCATTAACGGAAGATACCGTTTAATGATCTTCGACTTAACACCACCATCCTTCATTAAGGCATGTGCAAATTCGTTATAAACGTTTCTCTCACTTTCCTTTGATTGGTCTTTTTGGAGGCCTTCTTGTTCCCCTAATAGTTTCTCTAACGCATTTCTTTCAGAAGTTCTGTTTTTAAGTTGCTCGGTAATAGTTTGAATTTCTTGTTCAATGTCTCTGGTTTGATTTTCAAGTCCAGAAATCCTTGTACTTGTTTTAGAAATCTCATGCGTTAGTTTGGATGCCTCCTTTGTAAATTCCTTGAATTGGGTTTCCCGTTCCTCTTCAAGTTTGATTGCTTCCTCCAATTCCTTGTACCCTTGTTCAAGTTCTTTGGCTTTGGATTTAGCATCAGCAATTCTATCTATACGAAATTCTTCTTCTATAGATTGAGTGCAAGTAGGGCAAACAGTATTATCTGTAAAAAACTTATGCTCTTTAGTAATGGTAGATACTTTCTGAGATAGTTTACCTCTTAAGTTTCCTAACTTTCGTAACTTTTGATTGGAACCTGAGAACATTTCAATATCTTTATTGACCACTCCCAATTCATCACTCAATTCTTCTAATCCAGACTCATATGAATTAATCTCTTCATTTATTTTTTTAAGTTTATCTTTCTTACCCTTTACATCCTTCTTACCAGTGTCCTCCAGTTCCTGAATAAAACTTTTTTGCATATCAATCTTCTCCTCTAGAAGATCTTTACGAATAGATAATTCTCGTATTCTCTCATTGGTTCCCCTCATTCTTTCCCTGAGAAGTAAACTCATTACTGAGAATATCTTAATATCCAATAAGTCTTCTATGACTTCCCTTCTAACTGGAGCACTCAATTGCATAAAAGGTACAAATGATGCACTACCTAATACAACAATCTGTGTGAATGACTTGTAATTTAATTTTAATACCTGTTCTTCCAACCACTTCTGTTGATCATTCGCTGCTGAATTTTGATCAAGTACATTCCCATCTTTATAAATCTGAAATATATTTGGTTTTATTCCTCTTACTATCTTCCACTCGATATTACCAATATCAAATTCTACTTCTACCAAACACTCCTTTTCATTTACACTATTAACTAACTGACCCTTTGTTATCTTACGAAAAGGTTTATTGAATAATGAAAAAGTAAGAGCATCCAATATAGTACTCTTACCAGCACCATTAGTACCAATAATAAGACTAGTTTTAGATTTCGTCAGATCAATTTCAGTAAAATGGTTTCCTGTAGAGAGGAAATTACGCCATCTTATCTGTTTGAATAAAATCATCCTGTTTTGGTGGGATCACGAAATCATCTTCAGTGATAATCACATACCTGTAATTATACCTGTTACACGTGTTTAATGCAAGCTCATCCTCGACTTCAACTACAACCATTGGTGGATAATCTTCCGCTTCTAGCAATCCACCATACCTAAGAGCATCATCTTCTTCCTCAAAGAGATAAAGAGCCCTATCTCCTTCAGGAGAGGAAACAGCATATGCCCCCTCATCTTCTTTTCCTTCAATAGTGAGAATGTACATTACTCGAACTCACAAGCCTCTCTATAAACGTCCTTCATAATATTTTTCACTATTTCTTTATCCAAATCAAATTCAGACTCTTCAATATATTTATTTAAAAGTGTTAACGTATCCGCACTATCATCGGAGGAAAACTCTACCTCTTCATCATCTATATAAAAATTTTCAACAACCTTAAGATCATAGCAACCTGCTTTATCAATCTTATCAATAAACTTATCAAATTCCAGTTGACTAGACTTCTTACGAACAATAACCTTTACAATCTTATCTTTTAAATTTCTAGCATCATAAAGTTTAGAATTTATATCCTCATAATATACCTTCTCAAACATATTGTAAGGGTTCTCTACAAACTCCAATTCAAAAGTTTCCGTATCAAATATATGAAATCCTCTATTATCTCCTGCATCATTCCAATACATCTGATAAGGATTTCCCAAATAAAACACCTTACCATCATTAGATCTAGTATGGTAATGCCCAGAAAATACCACATCTAGTTTCTCAAATACAGAAACATCCACATTCATATGTGCATTTGTCTGAAGCATTCCAGGAAATAATTGGAATCCATTCAATTCTAAATGTCCAAATGCAGATTTGCATTTCGTATTCTTAATTGCTTTTATAGATTCATCATAATTATCGTGACATATCCAAGGAAGTAATAAAGTTTCAAATCCATCTATATTTGCTTCCGTTGCACCAGTATAACGAACAATATTATTGTATGATGCCAATAAGGAATCTACAGCATTTACCTGATTAGTATTCTTATAATAAACATCATGATTACCAACTATAGTATGTACCTTTACCTTTAATTTCTTAAACTTATCATATACGTGTTCCTTTGCCCAATTCAATGCCCAGAAATCTATATTCTTACGATTATCAAATGAGTCTCCCAAATGAATTACATTCTTAATCTTTCTCTCCTTTAATGTAGGGAAGAAAACATCATCATAAAATTTCTGAAAGTAATCATGAAAAATCTTACTACCCTTACGAGCCCCATAATGGGTGTCAGTTATCAAAGCAATCTTCATTTTTTGGTTGTATTGCTTCTTGTTCTGTTTATGATACTAATAAATCTATCTCCTGCAAATGTACCACCAAGGCAAACATCAATTTCATCACCATCTTTCCAGTTGGTGTCACCATTCATTTTGGTATGAGTCATTGCTCGTTGGATTTTGTCAATAACCTCTTGAGTTAGTCTCATTGATAAAGTTTGGATTGTATATTTTCTTTGATTGTGTTAAGGTCAGAAGCACTATAATCACCATCTGCACTCATAACTTCATCGAATCCAGATCTTTCAATAATCTTTGCTCTTATATCCATCTGACGTTTCTCCTTCTGAATCCTTCTAAGGAAAGCATAATGAATGATCTGAGTAAAATAAGCAAAAGGGTTGGAAGACTTTGCAGGATCAAAATTCTTTATGTATTGAACACAGTTTTCTATTCCATCACATATCATATCCTCACGGAACATGTAGTTAACAAAATTTGGTTTGTATGATAAATGTGTAGCAATCTTCAAGAAACACGATCCAAGATAGTTAGTAATACGAGGTCTTGGTTCACCTTTCTCTTCTGCTTCTGCACACTGCATTCTATAGACAACAATAGCGTCTAAGAATTCTCTGTTATTTACATAATGTTCTGACTTTTTAGTACGTCTAACCATTGCATCTTTTCCCGTGCTAATTGTTTACATTATAACACAGCTTGACAGAGTTGGCAATTGTCTGTAAAATAACTCTGTAAGGGTTGAAAGGGTTATATTAGCTAGATTTATATAGTTTCTCTAGAAATACTCTAGCATCGGATATGGAAGATAAGAAACCCATATCCTTATTTATTTTACATTGATTAGTTTCTCTATCTTTATCTTGAAGATATCTATTATAGATTCTAATTATGTCTTCATCATGTATTTCACTTATTGTCATTACTTTATCCATATTCATAACAAATAAAGGATCTTTAACCATTTCCATCCACGGTATTACTTTTATTGCGCCCATTCCCATATTTCTAATCACAACTGTTTCAAAAATTACTGGCGTGTCCAATATTAAAATAGTTTTATCTTCTTCTTCACATGGTTGAACTCTAGCAAATATCTCTTCACCTGAGACTAACTTAAGTACTGCGAAAAACTCTTCTTCCTTTTCCTGTTCTTGATTATTCATTTTCCTTTAAATCTATTTGTACTATCTCATAATTAAATTTTTCATAATTATAGATTTTGATTCTTTCAATTAAATGATTGAGTGTGTAATTTTTCCTTGAACTATAACTAATATCATCTGCTATATCATAAAGAACTGCTTGTGTTTTGTTGTCTCCCTTTCTCAAAACTCTTCCAATTGACTGAAGATTTCTGATTCTTGATTTAGAGGGGCTAGCAAAAATGATGTTATGAAGATTTTTAATGTTAATTCCTGTAGAGAAAGTTCCATATGATGCAACAATAATAGCGTTTGGTTCCTTTTCAGTAATCTCTCTTACAAGTTCTCTTTGTTCAGTATCGACACCACCGTGTACAAAGAATACTTTACGATCACCTGATATGGAATTATTTATTAAATTATAAAGTGGTTCACCGTGTGCTTCTACTCGACTGAATAAGATAAGACTATTACCTTTAAGATCTAATGCTAGGTTTTTAATGAAATTATTTCTTTTAGGATGTCCTATAATGTATTGTAACTCATCTTCATATGTCTCAAATTTCTGTGCTGAGTGCTTCATAAGAAGAACACGAATCTGCAATTTAGAAAGATGTCCTTTATCAATTAATTCTTTTGTTTGAGTTACTTTATAAGAAGGTCCAAACAATCCTTCTAAGACCCACTTATGCGTCTGTGAACCGTCCAAAGTACCAGTAAACCCATATCTATACTTTGCATCGTGCATCTTCGTCATTATACTTACAAGAGATTTTGACTTAAACAAATGAGCCTCATCTCCAATAGCAACATTAAAATCTTTAAAGAATGGTCTTTTTAATTTATATACAGATTGCCATGTAGTAATAGTAACTGGAAATTCATTAGTCTTTTCCTTTCCAGAATATATTCTATGACAGTAATCTTCTGCATTCCAACCATAATCTTTAAAATCCTTAAACATCTGCTCTACTAATGATGTAGTAGGAACAACTAATAATACTTTCTTTTTAGTCTCTACAAAATATCTTACTACAGCATATATCATTAATGACTTACCTGATGCAGTAGGTGATATAAGAAGTTTTCTATTATATTTTAATGCACGATATACAGCATCTACCTGATAATCTCTTGGTTTATATTTTGCAATACGAGTCATATACTCTTTGACTCCTTCACGAGATATTATATCGTTCTGTTCAAATGGAGCACCATATTGTTTATTATTCTCAAACTCTAAGCTATACTCTGACTTCCTTGCCCAAGTAACAATCTTATCCACCAACCCCACATATACTTCTCCAGTTGCAGGAGAAAATAAACGGATCTTACCATCCCAGTACTTACTACGGTACTGTGGCATAAACTTAGCACCAGGAACATCAAATGTAAAAAGATCGGTCAACTCCTGATTAATATGTGGTTCTGCTTTTACAGTCACATATACTTCATTCTTTTTTCGTATACTAATATCAGTCACTGTATCCCCTAATAAATTGCTGCCATTCAATCGCATTCTTAACTTGATAAGTACGATTTCCAATAGTCTTTAGAATGCTATCCAAATAACTAATCATTACTTGGTAGTAATCTATTTTAGAGAGTTGCTTAATTAAATCATCATCTGCGTCCATATATTTATCGACATCTTGCCTCAAAACCTTATGGTCAAAGGGTTTATCGATATAGACTTGTGGATCTGCTTTACCAGAATAGTATTGCCACTTTTCTTTTCTTAATACTTTAAATTTATTCTCTTCCGATTTTTTAAGCAATAGAACTCTATTGAGAATTCTATAATACTTTGCGTGTAATGCAGGTATATCAGTTGACACAGTATGTAAATTATCTGGGTCTAACTTTGAATCCGCATCCCATAACGACTGAATTTCATCAAGGTTCATAAAAAAACAAAAATTACATCACTTCTATATCATATATAGAATACTTAAAGGTAGCGTCGGCCACAACATAATCTATATCAGATGATGTTGCATCGAAGGTAATTGTAGATAGAGATACTGGGAATACATCCTTAAATTTAATCTTTGCAACTTCATTGAAGTTACTATTGTAGATAATTAAACTTGCATCGGAATATTCATTAAGTGGATTTCTAGCAGAAGGATCTGGACTGAACTCATCACTCTTTTTTAAATCAATAAACTCTTGAATACTTTCTGGATATCCAAGTCCTCTCAACCAATCATGAATCTGCATATAATTTTGTAGATTCTCATCAACAAAGAAACTCAAAGTAAAATCATCATAAGTTAATTTGTCACCAGCAACAGGTATATCTTTCAAATAATTTGGTTGCAAAGCAAATCCTAGATTGATACCAGGAATTGATGCTTGATTTGAAAAGAAATCTGCCTTTGGTGCTTTAGTGATTACAAATTTAAACCCAACAGGAGACAAATAATTCCTGTTTGAAAGTTGATTTGACCAAGGTGTTTTAGTCATTATTCTCCTCCACCATTGCTGCCACCGTTACCGTTACCGTTCCCACCATTACCATTGCTAGAATGGCCATTACCATTTCCATTGCCGTTATTGGATTTGCCATTTTCCTCATCATCTTGTTCAATGTAACCTCTTCTACCTACATGCCACCCAGTAGGTATCTTTTTACATTTTTTATCAGTATGGCAATAATATTTACCTTTAGGACAAGTCTTATTACTTTCGGTAAATTGTTGGTAGGTTTTCATATAGAACGCAGGTCTCCTGATATATTTAGATAAAAAAAAGACCCCTCGAAGAGGAGTCTTTATGATTAAAGGAATTATTTCCTTCTGTCTTACATGAGGTTTTGAACCTTAACACGTCTGTAGTAGCGGTTAGAGTTAACACGTAGTCTACCAAGACCTTGATCAGTACCTTCAGCAAATGGGTTTGCGACGATGCCGTAGCGAGTCTTAAATCCAATTTTTGGTTGGAAGGTGTCCTGACCAACTGCACGAACCATCTGAAGAGGAACGTATGGGCAGTAGAACAGTCCAGCGTCATAAGGTGAAGAACCTTTATATCCAACAACGTAATACTGGTCAGCAGCAACGTTTGCAGAATATGGGTCGATGTATACACGATACTTACCTTGAAGTACACCAGCAAATGTATTGCCTGTGTCATCAACATTAAGGTTAGCATTAAGTGCAGGAGTATAATCCAGAACACCTGCCATTGTTAGCGCAGAAGCAACGTCAGCAGAGCAAAGGATCATATTACCCTTTCCACGACGAGTTCTTTGTGCGATAGCGTTAGCATCTCTTTCGATCTGGAACAGAAGTCCTTTGAACTTCTCAACAGACCAACGACCATTACTGTCAACGTCTAAGTCGAATGTACCACCAGTAGCAGTGTTAGTAGCAGCACCCTGTTCAGCAATCTTATAGATCGTTCTGATAACTTCACGGTTAATTTCAGCAAGTATCTCTGTAGAGAGAATGTTTGCCAATTCCGCTTCAGCATTCAGACCGTGGATTGCCTTAAGGTCTTGAGCCAATTCTAAACTGTACTCTGCTTTCAACGCACGAGACTTCGCAGTCACGGTGACCTTCTCGATTGAGAATGCCATTTGGTTGAAATGGTTGGATGAACCATCACCTAATGCTTCAGCATTGGCGTTGGTCATTGCCTGACCTACGTTATAACCTGTAGATACAGCAGAACCAACTGGGTTCAGTGCAGATGGGTTAGAACCTGCTTGAGTAATAGTACCCAAACCAGCAGCAGCATCAGTTTGACCAGCAGTTAGACTGTCGGCACTGTTCTGACCTGCGAATGTTGTATCTGCTTCGTCGAAGAATGACTCTGTACCAGACTGGTTGGTATAACGTGATCTCATTGCGAAGATCAAACCAGTAGGTCCATTCATTGGTTGAACACCAGCAAGGTCATAAGCGACCAAGTTAGGCATAGAACGACGAATAAGACTGATTAGAACTGGATCGAAACCTGCTGTAGGTCCACCAGCTGCTGAGTCAGCACCAAAACCGCCTGTACCAGCTGAGTTAGTAGGTGATGCCTCATAGAGGAATTGCTTTTCCTCATTTTGAAATTTTTCTTGATTCTCTAAGAGAACTGCGGTAACCATTCTACGGTGTGCATCCTTAATTTCGGGAGCACTATCTGCATCTAGAAGGGGTTTCCACTTCTCTTGGAGTTGTTCAGCATTGAACATTTCCATTTGAAATTTACCTCGTAGTAAAAAGTGTTTAAGTGTATAAAACTATAATAAGAAATTACTTCTTAGCGACTCTCTGAAGTGTAGAGAGGTAAGTAGCCATACTGCCAGTTGTCTGAGCAGGTGACTCAGAACCTTCTGAAATTACTTCAGAATTGTCTCTTTGAGCACTAGGTGCTGCTGATGGGAAATAAGATTCTCTCAACGTTACTAGTTTCTCACGGTAATCGGTTTCACTATCAAACTCAACACTTTCAGCAAGTGAAGCAAGCTTCTCTTTCTGAGTAACTGCGAGACCTTCTGCAACGTCACTAAGGATTCCATCGGATGTAGATTCTGCTAGTCTCTTGTTCAGAGCAACATTCTTTTCAAGTTGCTCATTGAGTTTTCCTTCCATTTCATCAAGTTTATTTACCATGCTCTCAAGGACATCATATTTGTCTTCAGGGATAGTTACATAATGTTCTTCAAATAGGTTTTTCATTCCAGTAAGGAATGATTCAGTCATTTCGGTCTTAAGACCTTCTTCGACTGAAAGTTGATTCTCCTGTAACCACTCATCGGCTACATACTCAAGATATGAGTCAACTCTTTCAGTCAACTTAACCTTGGTAGAATCAATTTCTTCTTCTAGTGTTTTAGCATTTTGCTCTTCTAGGTCATTCTTAATTTCTGAGACCTTAGAGTTAATTGCTGCTTCAAAGATTGTCTTTGCTTTTGCTTGGAACTCTTCGGAAAGTTCTTCTCCAGCAAGAAGTGCTTCGACATCTTCGTCAACACTGAATTCTTCTTCTTTAGAATCTTCGGCAACAACTTCTTCGGTTGCTTCAGGTTCTTCAGTAATTGCATCTTCGACCTTTTTCTTAAGATCGTCTTCTGCATTAACAGGATCTTCGGAAACGATTTCTTGATCGTCCTTGACCTCTACTTCGTCACCAGAATTTAAACTTGTTCCTGGTTGAACGTCTCCAGACTTAACGCCAGATTTTGCACCTTTGGTGACAACATCCTTAACTTGTTTAAGTGATACGCCTGGTGTTTTTAGTTTTGCCGAATCATCATCGGTCTTATAATTTTCTGGAGTAGGTCCGCCTAAGTCTTCGATCTGTGCGCCAGATGGCTTAACCAAGGGTTCAGCTGGTTTAGCATTGGCAGTTACAGCGTTTTCTTTAACGTCTACTTCCATGTCTTGTAATTTTGTGCCACTGGACATTTTAGAACTCTCCGTTACCTGTTAGTGTAATTTTACTATATTTATTTATAATTTAAAGATTTATCAAAAAATCATTGAACAATTGGAGTTTGTGCTCCTCAAGTCTTTTTTGATCAACTAATGTGTTTATTCTCCTTTTTGTTTGAGATGCGAGTTGCTCACGAAGAGTTCCTCCTTCCCAAACCCATTCCTTTCCTTCCATAATTCCATTCACAAATGCGTCTGGAGCAGAAGGATCGGCAACGATATCAGCAGCAGTTGCTAACTGAAAATCTTCACCAACATATTTAACACCTTGTGACTCTCTAAGTGATCCAACACCACGAGATGAAACACCAAGTGTAACTCCCTCATCAATCAATGATGAAGCAATCTTACCCATAGGTGTTGAAAGCAATTGTGCTTTACCTTTAAAATTATTACCTTCTCTGACGAGAGATGTAATTTTATGGGAAACCCTATCAAGATTTACAGTTGGACCATCGGGATGACCAAGTTCTCCCAAAGCACGTCCTTTTTGGACAAATGCTTCATTATATCGGTCAACCTCTTTCGCAAGAGTTTCAACTGGATATATTCTACCATTACGATTTTTGAGATCTCCTTGTAGAAAAACTCCTTCAATATAAAGTTTCTTTTTAGCACCTTTTCCTTCGGTGATAAACTTAACGGTTGAGATTTCTTCTGTAATCAGTTTCATTGTTTCTATTGAGAATAACCTACTTTACATCCTTTAACTGCAGCATTTGCTGCATATATTGCATGTGCTGATTGTTTTTCAACATGCTCAACTGATCCACCTACTAAAGTAAATGATCCGATTGTTGTCGATCCACCTACTGAATCAATAACAGTTACTAACCTATTGGTAGTACTATCATTGACTAGACGAACGACAGTTGCATTTCCAAAAGTGGAAGCACCTGCAGCATCAGTACCACATGCAGCTTCTGCACCTTTTATAAGACTCCTAATCGCCATTTGATTCCCCTTCTTGGTCTACTTCAGTTTCACTTTCAACTTCTGATTGGTCACCAAACATAGATGCACCAACACTTGGTTTTGATGCGTCTACCTTTTCTGCACTCTTAGCATACAAGATCTCTTTAATCTTATCACTAACATCATTGGCAGACTTATCGGCCACCATCATATCGATTAAATCATCCATTTTGATACAATATAATTATAAACTAAAGGTATTTATATCTCTCCACCCTTCGGCATTTGAGTCGGTGCTTGCTCTTCTGGCATTCCATCTGGAACAGTACCCATCATATCGTGACCTGCAAGTGCTTGGTCAGCTGGCATACCTGTCATTGGATCCACTGGCATATTAGGATCTGCGATAATTCCATCCTCAATTTCTTTTGCTATTTGCTCATCCATCTCTTCCATTTCAGTTTCTGTCTGCTTAAGAACTTTTGACCTTACATATTGAGCAGAGAAGTATTTACCCATATATGGTTCCATAGAAGCAAGAACACCTAACTGCTCCTGAAGAAGTTCATTCTCTTTAAGATCAGAGAAATGATTATCATATAAGAAATCAAACTGAATATGATCTTCTAATGAATCCCAATCTTCTGGAGTAATGATATTTTTAAGAATCAACTGAGTTTTAAGCATATCCATAAAGACTCCAGAGAATCTCTTACGTAATCTACCAACAAACTTGGTAAACTTAAGTTCATCTCTTAAGATCTCTGATGATCTACCTAAATTAAATCCACCTTGACTGTCTAGTCTACTTGATGGAACATTGAGTGACTTATAAAGTTTAGTTTGGAAATACTCAATATCAGTAAGTTCTCCAAGGTTTTGTCCGCCTGGAAGTGTAGTAATCTCTGTTCCTCTACCACCTTCTCTTCTAGGAAGCCAGAAGTCTTCCAACATTGCCATATATTTCTTGTCATCACGAATCTCACCAGTATCTGCATTATAAACCAGTTTGTTTCTGTAACGGTTCATAACATCACGAAGGTATTGTTCCGCTTTAACTTTGGGAAGATTACCTACATCAATATAGAATATTCTTCTTTCTGGTGCTCTTGACAATCTGTAGATGACAAGACTATCCTCAACCATACGAAGCTGGTTAAGTGCTTTAATTGCTTTATGTAAGTATGATAAAATTGTTTGCTTATTACGATCTACAAGTCCTGAAGTGACAAATGTTATTGCATCTTTCGCTATTTTTACTGCACCTTTTTGATCTCTTGTTGGAATTATTCCACTTCCTTTGGTTACAGTATTTGGATCATATAGATAAAACTCATTAATCTCAGGAGCATCATATGCATTCAGATCATTTGAATTTTTACTTACATCAAATGGTGACATATTGTTAGATCCAGTTTTTTCGACCTGACGAATAAGTCTTATCTTAAGTGGATCAATAAATCTAATCTCTTGAATACCATCTTGTGGTTTCTTTAAGTCAATTACTTTGTGGTAGAAAACTCTTCCGTCAATATACCAGGTACGAAAAATCTCATGAGACTTCTTATCGAAGTTCATGAGTTCCTTGATATACTTAAATTCTGCTCGAATATGATCTTTTAATTTATCTGATGCATTAAGGTTTGATAATTCAATCTCTACAGGTGAATCATTCAAATCAGAAACAATTGCTTCATTTACAACATCTTCAATAGCACTATCACACTCTGGATGTAGACACATCTCACGGTATCTACGAATTAGATCCTGTTCACTTTTATATACTCCTTCAATATCAACATATTGTCCATAGAATCCACTAGAGACATAAAAATCCGACTTATCTTCATCGCTTGGGGGAATTGGTGAAACAATCCCCTTAGACTTATCATCACTAGAATCTGGGATCTTAAATCCAAATAGTTTTGCCATTGTATAATTGTTTTGCTACTATTATAGCACTATTTATGATTATGCACCAGTGCCAAGTTGAGATTCTCCTCTAGGATCGAGGGCATCCCACCATTGTACTTGTAAATCCACACTAAACTCTTCAATAACATCAGAACTATCATACGATAGAGCAATGTCAGAAACATTAGTTGGGAATACACCGTAGAATTTGTATGCCTTGAGAACAGGAACATTAGTATCTGTTGCTGGTACTACACCACCCACTTGTGATCTTCCCAGTTGTCTTACAAATACATCTTTCTGATATGATGTAGGATCTGTTAGTCCTGCATTATCTTCATGCTTGTTGATCAAGTTCATCCATCTTTCAAAGGCAGTTCTAACTCCGAAATCAACATCGTTGATAACGGTGACTGTCCAAGGATCAAATGTTCTGTCTCCAGAAATTTTTAGATTCCTTCCTCTGAATGGAATGTTAATTGGTGTGATATTAGATGCTGGAAGAGCAGCTGCTTTAACCAGAAATCTAACTTTATCCGTAATTTCATCTCTTGTGGATGAAGTAGGGATTGCATCGTCGGGGAAGAATAACTCGCATTCAAATAGATTAGGACGAGCACCACCCCCGACCATTCTACCCTTGAACGCATCAAGGGTTCTGTCTTTAGTAGCAGGAATGTTTAGGTTTGCCATTAATGTTTTCCTCTAAGTAAATTTAATTAAACGTTTCCAACGACTTCTTCAAAACTAACTCCAGTGCGAGTTGCAACAAAAGAAAGTCCAATAAAGTTAATAGATCTTGCTGGTTTAACAAAGATGTCAGCTCTAAATTGATTAGAATCAATAACGTCAGGTGTGTTATTTGTTTCGTCACAAATAACTACATATTCGTTAATTCCTCGTTTCGCTTTAACATCACGTAAATAAGGATCAACAATGTTTAGGAAGTTCGACCTAGTAATTACATCATTAAACTCGAACAACTGATCTCTTGCTGCTCTTTCAATCGTATCCTCAATAGTAAGGAACAAACGACGAACGTTAATACGATCAAAGGCAGAAGCATGTCCAAGTGCAGTCTTATCTCCAAAGAGAATAATACCAGCACCAGGAGAAGCAACAACTGGGTTAATTCTCTTAGGATAAAGTTGATCTCTTTGTGCCTGTGATGGATTATATGCAAGTTTAATTGCTCCGTTGATTGCACCTCTAGAAGATCCAGCAGGTGAGAACCAAGAGAATGAATTGATTGATGTTCTTGCCATCAATCCAGCAACATCACCATTCAAGGGAAGATATCTATACTCATTGTTCCATCTATCAAACGCATACTTATAACCAGAATCAAACACCGCATAAGATGATGATTGAATCTTATCATAGTACTCAATTATATTATCTGTCTGTGTATCAGTATTTGATACATTAACAACTCCTCCTTTATGTGGAGAGATACAAGCAATACAATCCTTTCTTTCAGCTGCAATAGCAACTAGTTCTGATGCTTTTGCTTGTGAGTCCCAGATATTGACACCACCAGATGGTCCTTGAAGTATGAAGTTAATATCATACTCTGCAGGATTTCTAAGTTTTCCATAGGATTGCAATACGTTTGCACGAGTTGCAGCATATCCACCAGCAGCAGTATAATTTTGACCTCCTGATAGTGTATAAGTCTCAGCACCACGAACATCAAATGTAACTCCCTGTGCATTTTGCCCAGTAGTTGAAGTAGATGATGCTGTAAATGCATTACTTCCTGCATCAGTCAATCCAGATGCAGCACCTGAAGTTGAATAACCAACATAGATGTATTCTGATTGCTGTGCAATAACATCTTTTAGGTAGTAATTTTCAGTTGGAGAAACTTTTCCATCCTTTGCTTTGGATAGATAAGTGTGCTTCTCAACAATGTTTCCTGCGATTCCAGTTACAGTTCCTTTGTCATCAACGACAACGACATGTATTTCATCATTCTTAGCACTTCTTTCTGAAGCATACTGAGATGTTCCAGGTTTTTCTGCAATTGACTTCCAAGAAATATCTTCATTAGTTAATCCCAGAGTTTGCTCATTATACCAATCTTTTAAAGATGTTGCAGATGTTACAGTTTTCTTGGCAGTATGATTTGCCTCAGAAAAATACATTACGTTCGTATCGGTACTAGTAGATACAGTTCTTGTGAATGTAAATCCTACTGTAGCAATACCAGTAATTGTTTGGTCTACTGTAACTTCAGATGTTCCGATTGAAACAATCTTGGTTCCTGTTGGAACAGTTACAAGAGTAGATGCTGTAGAAACAACGTCTCCTACTGCAAGATCTTTACTTGCATCTCCATTGAGATTTGAAGTAGTAATACCAGTAATGGTAATATCATAAGCAGTATCAGTAGTACCCTCTGTTGTTCCAAGACCAGTAGCAGTGTCAACACTTATTACTGCTGGTGCTGCAAAAGAAAGTTGTGAATAATCAGTAACACTTGATACCCCTACATCACTTACCCAATCGGTAACTTTTATGTCAACTGTATAATCCCAGTTTGTTGTTGATCCAGTTGTGACTGCAGTTGTAAGACCAGTAACTATACCTCTCAAATATCCATCATAAGATGAAGTATTTCCAGTACCAACAGCAGCACGAACTACTCCAGCAATTGATTGGGTAACTCCCAAACCAACTGCATAATTCGCTGCTTCAGCTTTAGTAGCAGTAATTGAAAGCCTCTGATCAGCAGCAGCATCAATTGTACAAACTTTTAAATCATTTCCCCATGTACCAGGATCTTTGGCAGCATATGAAAAAGTTAATGGTTCATTTGAAGTTGTTGTATAATTCTCTTGATAATTATCATACGATTTAATTTTTACCGTTGATCCTCCAGCAGATGAAGGTGTTGTACCAGAATTCGCATTGTTGAGTGTTGTTCCATCTGATCTGAATACTCTTAGGATTCCTCCATAAGAAAGATAATTCGATGCAGTTAACCAATACTCATACTGTGCGTCTGTCGAAAGTGGCTTTCCGAAAGTAGCAACAAGGTCTTGTTCATTCTCAATTAAGATTGCTTCATCGACTGGTCCTTTCTCAAATGGACCTGCGATTGCACCAACCTGCTCATTTGCTCCCGTAATGCTACCAACAGTTAAGTCAACTTCCCTTACCTTGGTTCCAGGCGATACTAAGTTAAGCGACATGTCTTTCCCTCTTATAGAAAATTCAATTTTTTTACTAAAATTATTTATAACTTACCCACTCTTACGTGCATTTTTACATGTAGTCCCACATATAATTCATCCCTCCACCAGTTTCTCCATACTCATCAGAATGCCACCTTTGGCCTTCTGGATCTACAAAGGAAGTCTCTTCAGTTAGTCCATCAGACACAAAACCAAATGGTGCCATGTCCTGTTCTATTTGATTCTTTTGCTCATCATATAATCTCTTTCTCACATCTTGATCTGTTAATTCTTTGAAATAGTCTTGAGCAACCAACCATGCATAAATTACCAAGCACATAGCAAGGTCATCGTTACATCCATCCTCTGCCTCAAATGAGTTACTCTTGGATATAAAGGTAGTCAATTCTGAAATGATCTCATAGTCATTAAAGTAGAGTTTATCTTCCTCTATGATAGCCTTAAGGTTGAGGGAACCAACCTTTTTAACTGTCTTGGACATTTTAACTCCCAATTGAGTCTTCTTGCCTGAGAACCCCTGGCCAACGATCTGGCCTGCTCTACCTCTCATAGAACACATCAATAGATTCGTATACTCCAAATCAAAGTTTAAGATAGCAGCAACCTGATCTCCTACATCATTTACCTCACAAAGTATGAACGCATTGTTATAATTCCTTGCAACCTCATATATTACATTAGGAAATATCATTGGTTTGATTTCATTATTCCTATACTTTGCTACTACCTTATGGGGAAACTCGGTAATATCAACCACTACAAATGCTGAGTAATCTTCTCCTACTCCTCTTGCAACGTCAACAGTAATCAGATAGTCATGCTTATCTTGGGTAGGATGATATACATCCAATCCTGCACTTTTCTTTATTGGATTATCATATACTAATGCTTTTAACTTACTTGGAGATATTAACGTATCAATAGATCCTAAGAACTCACACTCGAACTCAATTTTGAATTGCTGTTCTGATGTGTTTGCTATGGTAGATCTTTTCCATTTGGCATTTCTACCAGGAACTTCAGACCAATGGACATCAGTTGGAATATACTCATTCTTACCTTTTTCTGCATCATGCCACAATCGGTAGAAGTGATTCATACCATGTGGAGTTGAAACTATAATTACTTTCGTTGATTTACCAGACGTAATAGTAGGATAAACAGAGGCAAAGAACGAGTCAGCAATGTGATTCGGGACGAAAGCGAACTCGTCAAGAAAGAGGATATTAAAGGACATACCTCGGACAGCACTTGCAGACGTAGAAGCAGCCAGTATCTTTGATCCGTTCTCAAGTTCTAAACTCCCCTTGTTCCATGCTATTATACCCTGTTGCATCCATTTAGGCAAATTCTCATAAGCAGTTTGTAATCTACCAAGAAGTTCCCTAGCAGTTGCTGCTTTGTTAGCAAGAATACCAATATTCACACTGTCATTAAAAACAGCATAGTGTAGAAGATATGCAACCACAGTAGTAGACTTACCAGTCTGTCGTGGCATCTTACATATATTAAATCTCTCTTTATGGAATCTTTTTATTAACTTCTCTTGAAATTTATAAGGTTGAAACGGTACAAGACCTTCATCCAGATTAACAATCTGAACATACTTTTTTGCAAAGTATACAGGATTTTTCTTACATTTAATAAATTCAGCAATTTGATCAGCAGTAAACTCAATTTGAGTATTTGCTTTTTTTAAATTCGGATTACCAAGATATACATCATCAGAAGGCATAGTTATTTTTTCCCTGCGTATAATAAAGGTTCAGTAGGGTCTCTTCTTACTGGATTGTAATACAGAACTATACCATTTGGATACACTTTCTCTATTTCTGCTCTCACTTCTGCTTTGGTTGGTCTTGAGAATTTACCAAAGAACATTTGAGTTTTTATAGTTCTTCCTCTCCAATTCACAAAAATTACATAAGTCTTACCTCTTTCTTGAAGACGAAGGTATGACTCATAAGTAAATGTCTTCTTCTTGATCTTAGTATCACCTTCTGATGAGGATCTACCTGGTTTCATTGTTCCTGCGGTAAATCTTTTAACATTTTTACCTGCTGATTTACCGAGTCCACCTTTTCTCGTTGCACTAACAGTGCCAGTCTCCTTCGTCTGAGTAAGAACTGCATCTTGTCCATACTTCTTACCTAATGCTTTAATATCTTTTTTGAATTTTCTTTTACCTTTTTTACCAGATGTAACAACATGGCTACGTTCTTTAACCTTAGTAACTTCACCAGTCTTATCATCCTTCTCATCCCATCTACCTTGTACCTTAGTAGCACCTGGTAGACCTTTACCACGAATGTCACGATCTAACTGCTTTGCTCTTGCCTTATTTTCCTTAGAAGATTTGTCACCACGACTTCCAGAGATGACTGCCATCCCTCCTTTATCGGATTTGGATTTGATTCTACTTAAACTACTTTCATCAATCTTATAATCATCTTGTATATCATCAGGTACAAAATCTGATACTGTTGACTTATGAACTCTTCTTGCCAACTTTCTCTTTGCCCTTGCACCAGCATCCATTGCCTTTTGGGGTTTTCTTTCCTCTTCTTTCTTGCCAGCAACCTTCTTCATTGCAGCTGCTGCCTTGTTTCTAAAATCAGATAATTTCATTAGTCTTCAGAATCCCCTTTATTATTTAGAACACCCTCTTTTATAAGTTTTGATAAATCAGATGTAGAACCAACAAATAATGCATTATTAACAGTTGTAGGCCCTTTCTTATCTTCTTTACCCAGATCTTTCATCTTTGTTTGGAGATCTATTAACTTATCTGTAGTATCACCAACACTTTTAATTAATTGTCCAACAACTTCATATCCTCTTGCCGATTGACCATCTTGTGCCACTTCCAAAATGCCATTAATTGCTTCTTGCCCCTTTTCGATTAAAGAGTAAAGATTCCCTCTTGTATATTCGTAATCGACAGTAGATTCTGCTTTTGTTAATTGATCTTTTCTTGTAGCACACCCACCTTCAGGAGTAGAAATTGCTTCTACTTCCTTAGTTTCAATGTCTAAAGCATTGTCTATAGTATCAAATTTACTCATACATCAGTACCCTTAGAAGGACTATAACTTAAACCATCAACACCAAAATCGTAACGATTTTCACTAAATCCAAAGTCATCACCCATTTCAACAAGAGCATCATCAACAGCATTTACCGCATCTATAGAATCTCCATTGATATGAGTATCTGTGGTTGTTCCATCCTGACCCCTCTTAACGGTAATGTTATTACCATCAATTGCTCTAATAAACATCAATTCATTTCCAATTGCAATGTAAGTGTCAGCAAGTAATCCAGATGCATCTGCAACCAAGAACTTAGTCTTACTCTTACTTATATCTTCTCCAAGGACAGTTGCATTATCATCATTATAATCTTTAAGTGCTCTTGGTTGAGCAACATATCTCTGTGTCCTTGGTGCAGTCTTAACTGCTTCAGTTGAGTAATCAACCTGAACTTTCTTAATAAGTCCAGTAGAACTATCTGCAACAGGTCCGAATAGGTAGGTCTTAGCAGTAAAATCTAATGTATA
>Ga0208011_1000328_pt1 | contig 19243 bp, 28 predicted proteins | sample 7_EtaG_FD_184080 | JGI IMG/M metagenome (GOLD analysis project Ga0208011, IMG submission 184080) | Marine viral communities from the Subarctic Pacific Ocean - 7_ETSP_OMZ_AT15161 metaG (SPAdes) (version 2) | ecosystem: Environmental > Aquatic > Marine > Oceanic | place: Pacific Ocean | collected...
GACGACGTTACAGAATATAAAAGTATCGTTGGTATAGATTATAAATTTAGCCTCTAGGATACCGGTGAAGAAAACCCTCATCTTGAACGCAAGTTATGAACCCCTTTCAGTTGTCGGCTGGAAGAGGTTTTTTTTAACGGTGCCCTAATTCTGTGTTATATTATGTTCTTTTTTCTTGACTACTTATAAAAGGAGGAATATCATGTTATCGAATTTTAGAATACCCTTGTGGATATGGGGCTTGGCCACCGTTATTAATGCTGGGCTTCTGGTTTATAATCTTGAAGCGGGAAACGACGAATATCTAAGTTTTAATATTTTATGTGCCGCTGCCTGTATCATTGGAGCGCTCATCAACAGGCCAAGATAATTATGAATGTGACTATTACAACAATTTGCCTAACGGCATATGCTCTTGGATTCGCGAACGCCGAAGAAGTCTGCAGGCAGTCCGACACCGTTGTCCAGCTATCCCAACAATACGAGATGCCCCCTGAACTGATTGTATCCTTAGTATATCATGAAAGCCGGTGGAACCCTCACACAAGAAGTCGCGCCGGCGCCTGCGGACTTACTCAGGTCATACCCAGGTGGACAAGAAACCCCAAGGTAAGCTGCAAACAGCTTAAAGACGACCCGGTTCTTTCTTTACGAACTGGGGTGAAGATGTTAAATAACCTTCTTCGTTCGAGACGATACGCCAGCGGGAACATCAAGGTTGCGTTATGTATGTATAACGCAGGCCCGAGCCGATGCAGGCATAACAGCGTGAAATGGAGAGGCAATTCCTACGCAAGAAGGGTTTTAAAAACTTCTAAAAAGTTTCGGGATAAGATGTTAACATTTGATCCGGAAGCGGAAGATGAAGTTTTCTAATTATACGTTTGAGGCCGAACAGATTGTTATCGGCTCCACCCTCCCAGCCCTCCTCTACGCATATTGTAACGACCTCCCTGTCCTCTCATCTAACGTGATGCTCCCATCTTTTATTGAAGTCTTCAACGCTGACGATGATTTAACTCCATTCGGAATAAACAACCCAACAACAGTTCTCGAAACAACTGGCGAACCAAAATTAATTGGGACGCTTCACGTTGATCTGTGGAGGCATCTTTTGTTTTTTCTTTCCCTCGCCGGAAATATTCCGATGTCCGATAAGTGTTTTTCCTTGCGCTTCGAAGAAGAAAATGTTATAAAAGCAATAACGAATAACTCACGCTTCGCAAGGTTCAGGTTTGAAGAGGCGATTATATTTGATGATGAAGGCCTGCATGGTCTTCCGAATGAGATGGTAAAGCAGGCAGAGGAAAAATATAAAGTGGTAGATTGGATGGACATAAAGTCGGGGATGAGACAAAAGTTTGATTATTTTAAAACAGGTGATGACTTCGTGGATGAGATTTTTCTTTATCCATCCGATAGGATTGACGGAGAAAACTTTTCTCTGAAAGACGCTGTTGCAGTCTCTTACCTGACCGGCGACCAATTGCAGAAGTTTGAATTCTCGGATACTTATGTTCGCTTTAAAACACTGAAGATCTTTAAGGAGGCGGGAATGAAAGGGGCAGCAAATGGTTGCTGTACAAAGAACCCCGAGAAGACAAAGTATTATGCTTTGAAGATTGAAACCACCCAAAGGGAAAGGCACAAGCTTGAAAGGAATCTCTATGAGGACACAGAAAAAATAAAGTTTAACTATCAATCCCTCGATGATCTTCTAAAAGAAGCTCCCAAAGAAAACTCCAAGCCACACAAGCTGCAAAAACAACTTTTTAAATGAAGTTATCCCAACACACATTTCATCTGGCCGGTGTCGTCCCGGTCGCGGGACAGCCACTTGACTTTAATTTTCCATGGCACGACTGCCTCCAACCAATTGCCCCAGATTATCTTGCTATCGAGCATGCTGTCGTGGAGTGCGCGATGGCTGGCTGTCGAACCATCTGGGTTGTTTGTAACGATGATATGCAACCACTCATCCGCTATAGGCTGGGGGATTATGTTTATGACTATGCGCCGCTGAAAAAGGCACAGTTCAGAAAGGTTCCAAGTTTATATTATCGAGAGATACCGATCTTCTATGTGCCCATTCACCCCAACGACCGCGACAAGCGTGACTGTTTAACTTGGAGCCTGATCCACGGGGCATGGGTGGCCGATAATATTACTCGTTCAATGAGCAGATGGGTTACACCACAAAAGTTTTTTGTTTCTTGGCCCTATGGCATCAACCATGCGTTGGATATTCACAAGTTTAGAAAGCGGTTGACCACGGGCAATAAAGTTATTTTTGCACACGGTGGTAAGACTGCTGCCGATGGTGAGTTCTTGCCCTTTACCTTTACTCTTGAAGACGTAAGGCGGTGGAAGAATACAATAAGAAAGAAGGGAACAGGCAAATTAGAGATGGATTATTCAGAAACCGCAAAGCCTGCACCGTATAATTTTAAGTTGAGACCAATAGAAGAAAGATACTCAGCAAGGTTTTTTAATCTTGAAGATATTATTGAGTTTGAAGATGTGGCCGAAGAGGATATGGCAGAGCTGCCTTGGCACTACAACATCTCATCTTGGGAAGGGTATTGTGAATACATCAGCTCGGAAGAAAGAAAGAGAATGAAGCGAGCCCCACCCTCGATGCTAAAATATCATGAGTTCAATCCAGTCGGGGTCGATCCAGAAGAAAATTCTTGACTTTTCCACCCAGCTGGCTTATACTGTTTGTGGAATGGAGAAAGAATGAGTAAAGAGATTATCCCCTTCGTTGGTCTTCACGCACATGATGGTTTTTCTGTCGGTGATGGCCTTGGTTACCCCAACGAACACTTTGATTTTGCCTTTGAGAATGGCCTAGAGGCCCATTCTATTACAAATCACGGCAATATGAACTCTGTTCCGCACATGATTCAACATCTCAAGAAGATGCGAAAAAACGGCAAAAACTTCAAGGCTATCTTCGGCGTTGAAGCTTACTTCATTCCCGACTTGGATGAGTGGAGAGTTGAATATGAAAAGGCAAAAGAGAATAAAAGAAATAAGCGCTTGATAAAGAAGAACATCAGTGCTACCGTTGTCGAAGACGAAGCGAGAAAAATAAAAAACATTTTGAATAGGCGACGGCACTTAGTTCTGCTTGCGAGAAACCAGGAGGGTTTAAATGATCTTTATAGGCTTATTTCCGAGAGCTACGAACCAAAGAATTTTTACCGCTATCCAAGGGTGGATTACGAAATTCTTAGAAAATATGGCTCTAACCTTATTGCTACTAGCGCTTGTCTTGGCGGCATTTACGCTGGAAATTACTGGGAGAATAGAGACGCTGGCGAAGAGGGTGTTCTGCGAGCGATGCGAGAAACCTCCGAAAGAATGATTGGTATCTTCGGTGATCGGTGGTACGGGGAGGTTCAATGGAACAACATTCCAGAACAACACGAACTAAATCAATATGTTATTAAAGTTTGTAAAGAATACAACATTGAGTTGGTCTCGACAGCTGATTCTCATTATCCAAGGCCCGAGGCCTGGAAAGATAGAGAGCTTTATAAAAGGTTGGCTTGGCTCGGCAAAAAGAAGCCATCGTGGCTGAGCGAAGAACTCCCAGCGTCTGTAGACGAGATTGGATACGAGCTATATCCAAAGAATGGCAACCAAATGTGGGAAGCTTATAAAAATTACTCTGCTGAGGCCGGATTTGAATATGATGATCAACTGGTGTTGGATTCTATCAAGAGAACACACCACATTGCGACAGAAAGAATAGAGGATTACTATCCAGACGCCAAAGTTCGGCTCCCCGGGTTTGTTGTCTCGGATGAATGTGAAAATGCCGATGAGGCCTTGAGGGAATTTTGCATCCGAGGCCTTAAAAAAAGAAATCTTAATGAAATTGAAGTCTATGTTGATCGGCTAGAAAAGGAACTTTCTGTTATCCAGGAACGCGGATTCGCAAAATACTTCCTCACGATGAAGGCCGTGAGTGATGAGGCACAAAGCCTATCGTTGGTCGGACCAGCCCGAGGCTCAGCCGCAGGGGCATTGATCTCTTATCTATTGGATATTACCCAAGTGGATCCGCTTGAACACGACCTTCTTTTTGAGAGATTTCTCACGAGAGGGGGCTCTGGGTATCCTGATATCGATTATGACGTGGCCAATCCGATGCGCCTCAAGGAACACCTGATTGATAAGTGGGGCAATAACGTCGTTGTCCCAATTTCAAATTTTAATACCTTGGGGCTGCGATCACTAATCAAAGATATTGCAAAGTTTTATGATGTTCCCTTTACGGAAGTTAATAATGTAACAAGTAAAATGCTGCTGGAGGCCACCCCCCTGGCCAAGAAGAAGCACGGCATCACCGCTGGTGTTTATAATCCCACATTTGAAGAAGTAATGCAATATAGTGAATCCCTGCAAAATTTTCTTCAGAAATATTCCGAGATTAAGACCCACATTGAAGCATTGCACGGCCAGATCCGTTCTGTGTCTAGGCACGCCGGAGGCGTCGTCATCGGAGAGGAATTAGATAAATATATGCCGTTGGTCAATTCTGGCGGTGTCAGACAAACCCCCTGGACCGAGGGCCAGAACGCCCGACACCTTGAACCGATGGGGTTTATCAAGTTCGATATCCTCGGCTTATCAACAATCGAGATGATCGAGGAAGCGATTATCAATATTCTTCGCAATAAGCGTGGGGTTGAAAATCCAACGATGGCCGAGGTCACAGAGTTTTATAATAAAAACTTACATCCAGATGTTATTGATACGGACGATCAAGAAATTTGGAAAAACATCTTCCAAGAGGGAAGGTTTGCCGGGGTCTTTCAGTTTACACAGAAGGGTGCCCAAAACCTTTGTGTGCGAGCAAAGCCGACAAACATCATTGACCTCGCAGCAATAACATCAATTTATCGCCCAGGGCCCCTAAGCGCAAAGGTAGATAAGGATTATGTTGAGGCGAAAGCAAACCCACAATACATTAAATATATTCATCCCATAGTGCGGGAACACACAGAGAATACGTACGGGTTTCTTATCTTTCAGGAGCAGATAGCCATTCTTGCCCACAAGCTCGGTAAGAACATTTCTCTTGATGAGGGGAACGCACTTCGCAAGCTCTTGACAAAGAAGGGAACCGGGAAGGGTGCGGAAGAGATGCTCTTAATCAAGGGCAAGTTTATTGAAGGCTGCACTGAAAAGGGGATTGCCAGACATGCCGCAGAAAAACTATGGGGCACGTTTGAGTATTTCTCGGGATATGGGTTTAATAAGTCTCACGCAGTAAGTTATTGTTTTATTTCATTCCAGTGTGCGTGGCTGTTTAATTATTATCCCGCTGAATGGATGGCCGCCTTTCTTGGACGAGAACCAGAGAGCAGGAAGGAGCAGGCAATCAATATTGCGAAGAGCTTTGGGTTTAAGATTGAACCAATGAATGTGAATGCATCCACGACCTCTTGGTCTATTCTGGAAGACGGGAAAACCCTGGTTCAGCCTTTGACCTCAATTAAGGGGTTGGGAGCCAAGGCTGTGGAGCAAATTATGAACCACAGGCCCTTTAACACGATTGAAGAGTTTCTATTCCACGAGGAAATATCATACAGCAAATTGAACAAGAAGGCAGTTGACGTTCTCGTGCGCAGTCAGGCACTCAATTGTTTGATTGATGATCGATTTACGGGCCTTAAACACTTTTGGTCCTGCGTCGCCGTGGATAGGCCACGGAAGCAGAAGGACCTGGATGCGAATATCCCCCTGTATGCCCCAGAGGGGGAGTTTACGGAAGAAGAGAAAATAGAATTTCTTACGACTTTGACGGGAGTATTCCCGATGAGTATGGTTGTAACTCAAGATTTGCTCGATAAGTTTGAAGAAAAGTGTGTGCCACCGATTTCAGAGTATGACCCAGATCTTGGCCTTGTGTGGTTTATTCCTCGCAAAATTGATCGCAAGAAGACAAAAAACGGCAAAGATTATTGGGTTATTGATACGGTCGATGCAACAAACAAAGTTACAAAGATAAAGTGTTGGGGTGTAAAGCCGGGACAGGATCGGGTCTTCATTAACAGGCCGTACATGGCTAGATTAGAATATAGCGAGCAGTGGGGCTTCTCAACGCGATCCATTCGAAGATTCTTTCGGATGGTTGGATAAACACAGAAACAAGGAGGAGAGATGTTATTAGAATATTATATGATTAGAGAGGATGTATATCCCCCCGTGAGGGCGAATCCATCTGACGCAGGGTTGGATATTTGCTACAGCCCGGATCTTTCGAAAAAGAAGGGAATTTCACACGACCTTCTAATTGTTGAACCGTGGGAATCTGTGATTATTCCGACTGGCTTAAAATTTGGCGTGCCACACGGCTATATGCTGGAGGTGAAAAATCGATCAAGCATGGCGGCAAAGAGAAACTTAATTGTTGGCGCCTGCGTTATTGATTCTGGCTATGACGGCGAAGTGTTCGTTAATCTTCATAACATTGGACGCGATGTGCGGTACATAAAGCCAGGGGAGAGGGTTGCACAAGTGGTGATGGTCCCGGTGGTCCACTTCAGGGCGATTGCCACCAGCGAAGATAACCTTTATGGTTGGTATCCCATCACAGTTAGTGATCGTGGCGACGGCGCACTTGGCTCTACGGATAAGAAGTGAGTATTAAAATAAAAAACAAGAAAGGTAAGAAATTGGAAAAAGAATTGGCTCAAAAGATGAGCCTTTTCGACAAGACACCATCTTGCTGTTTGGCTTGCGAAACACCCTTTGACAAGAAGAACCGGGAGATGGCAATGACTTGGTATGTAATTGTTCGTAAAGAAAAAAAAGAAGTCAATCTTTATTGTCCACCCTGCTGGGAAGCAGCTAAAAAGATCACGGAGGAGGTAAAAAATGGTAGAATTGACCCTTGAGAATTTTGAAGATGAGGTCCTAAACTCTTCAATGCCAGTTCTAGTTGCCTTTAAACACGATAATTGTCATTTGTGCAGAGGGCTCAATACTGTGCTTTGGCGGCTTAGTTACAAGTATAACGAGCGAGTTAAGTTTGCCATCATTGATTCTATTGACCAAGACCATCTCACAGATTTGTTTGAGGTCGGCGGAGTTCCTACTGTCTTTTTGTTTACGAACGGGGACGGAAGAGAGATTGAATATCCAGAGCGCCCGAGTTCTCTTTCCGGGTATTCGGATAATTATTTGATTAATTTTTTGGACGATGTTTTAGGCGATGAGTGATCAACACAAGAGGGTCATCTATTATGAGATGCCAAAAAAGCATGCGGATCTAAAAATTAGATGGCAATATGATAATATTAAACAATCAGAGTTCTTTAGGCTGTTGACCCGTGCCTACCTCGAACAAGATGAAAGAATTATGGCCATTCTTGCAGAACACAAAGAATTAAATTCAATTCAAAACAAAGTCAAAAGAAAAAAGATAGAAAAGACCTATGAGAAGAAAAGAGAGGTTGAAACAAAATTTGCCCTCAAGAATGATGAGGTAGAGAGTATTTTTGATTTATTAGAAAAGGAGCACCCTGATTTATGAAGTGTCACGAAATATGCCAAAACACGAATAAGCCTTGTGAACAAAAAGAATGTAGATATTGGCTCGAATACGAGAAGGATTTGAACTGTACCATCGTTGCCGTCAATAAGCATGGAAGTTTAACTTTGCGGGAAGTCGGCAAGAGGCTGGCTTTGAGTTTTGTTCGGATAAAACAGATCCAAGATCAGGCCCTCAAGAAGCTTAATCGCAAAGTGCGAAATATCAACTAAACAGTCCGTTTTATCCTTTTTTAACTACTTACTGACAGAAACTTATCTTTAAGGGAGAATTTATTATGAGTAAGAAGCTTCTTAACGAAGGAACTATTCGCAGATTTATGAAACTTGCGGCTCTTAAGCCTATCGCCGACAACGTTATTAGAGAGATGTCGTATGATTACAATCGCGACGACGAAGAAGAAGGGGAAGTAATTCTCGGCGCTGAAGAAGACGTGGATGTTCTACCTCCCGAAGAAGACGTGGATGTTCTACCTCCCGAAGAAGAAGTTCCTGCCGAGGGCAGTGATAACGAAGATCTCTTGAAGCGCGTTGTCCAGGCCGTTGCAGCAGAACTCGATGTCGAAGTTGAAATCGAAGGCGCCGAGGGCGAAGCCGACCTTGGCGACCTTGAAGGCGACCTTGAAGGCGACCTTGAAGGCGACCTTGAAGGCGACCTTGAAGGCGACCTTGAAGGCGACCTCAACGGTGAAGAAGAAGAATTCCCCGAGGAAGAACTCAGTGAAGCCGCCGTGGGGCCTTTAGATACTGGCGGACGCGAGGGCCTTTATGAACCCACCACCCGCACTCATTTGCCGCATAGCCGCAAGATCCAGGTCGAACCCGGCGAGTTGACACAGTCCCACGCTGAGAGCGAACCCGTTGATTATAGGGATAGTCCTCGGCCTCATGGACGAAAACCCCTTGATGCAGACCTCAATGAAGCCCGCTTCTACGACTTTCTCAGGGAGGCAGTCAGAACTTATCTTAGAGAGGCCGTGCCACCCATCGATGGGAAAGCGGCCCCCGCCTCCTCCGCCGGCACTTCGGGTGGAGACAAAAGCCCCCCAGAAGCCAAGAAGCAAGGTGGTGAGGGCGAAGTTGGCGACACGAAGACGAAACTGCCGAAAGATGCCACCGACTTTCTTGGCAAGGTAGGGAAGGGCGTTCAAGGTATGTTGGACACTGATACGTCAGTGCCCTCCAAAACCAACGAAGTTTTAGATACGGTTGCCGCCATGCTCGCCGAAGCCGGTGTCGAAGTGGTTGACGACGAGAAATTGACCGAAGACCTCGTTAAGAGAGTTGCAGGACGAGTTGCCAAACGCTTACTAAAAGAGTTTGGCTGATGCGCTGGCGACAGCTTACTTTCAGTCAGCGGACGAAAGTAAGACTCCTGGTCGAAGAACATATCCGCGAGAAAATCCCAGGCTTTGAGGTTGTAGAGAAATCTGAAAGTCTTTGGATGAAAATCCTTTCAAAGATATTATTTTTTACACCTGACTTCATGGGAAGGTTTGTAACAACCTTTTATCCCAAGGTTTATGTTCCATCGAAGCTTCGCTGGGAATCTAATAACTTTTCTTCGATTATTATTCTTACTCACGAATATGTTCACCTCTTTGATCGCAAGAGACTGAAGCTTCTTTTTAATTTTCTTTACTTGTTTCCGCAAATTCTTGCTGTGTTCGCACTGCTATATCCAATCAATCCTTGGTGCTTGCTGTTTTTGCTTTGCCTTCTGCCTATTCCAAGCCTTGGCAGGGCGTGGGCAGAGTTTAGAGGGTATCGTATGTCAATGGCCACATACTATTGGCTCAGCGGGGAAAGATATAACGCACAATTTATGACTCATCAGTTTACTTCTTCCAACTATTATTGGATGTTTCCCTTCGGATCTTTTCTTAAGGGCGCGTTTGACCGAGAATATAAAAAGATAGTGGCCGACGATCTTTCGCCGGAGCTAAGAGAAATTAAAAATGTATTGACAACAACCACCGTAGCTGTGTATAATAAGTTCGTATAAAGGAGGCGGGCATGGGTTCGGTATTAACAGCAATTGTTTGGGCCACAGTCGGGGCAATCTTTTATAAAGCAAGCTCTGCTATCATTTCTGTGGGAAGATATTCTATTTTTGCAAAAGAGGTTGTCTTTCGTTGTTTAACTTTGATGGGCTCTGTCGTTGAAGACTTGGCATTTATTCGAGAACTTAAATATCAACAGCTGGCCAAATCAGATTTGGAAGAAGAACAAATTAATTTTATCAAGCAGGTCGATGAGCAGGCCCTTGATAACTGGAAGGAGAATTCAATAAGTATTTTTAAGAACTCTTTCCCGGGAGTACTGAGAAATATTGTACAATTTAATAACTGGAAAGAAGCCATGAGAGAGTTAGATAAACTTCACAAGACTAATTAATTATATGGGCAAAAAGAAAAGCAAGAGCAAGAAAGAAGAAGAGATTGAGGTCGAAGTTGAGGTTGAAGAAGAGATCTCCTTGGGGATGGTTGAGTTGTATGGGCCTGTTGGTGAAGAGAAGAGTGCAGAAGTTATTGATTTTTTATTAAAGTATTCTTACAGTGGTCAAGGCCCAATACAGTTTTTAATCTCCACCCACGGTGGCCTTGCTTCTGAAATGTTTGCTATCTATGATGTGATGCGCATGACTCGGGAAAATACTGAGATTTTAACCCTTGGGCTGGGAAAGGTTATGAGTGCTGGCGTATTGCTTCTTGCGGCTGGTTCGAAAGGTGGCCGACAGATTGGTGCAAATTGTAAAGTTATGATTCATGGGCTCAAGGCAGAACAGGGAGGATACCTCCCCACCCTTCAAAATGATCTAGAGGAGCTTCACCGGCTAGAAGAAAGCTATATCAAGGTCTTGTCTGATGAAACCAACATGAGCAAAAGATACGTTAAAAAGCTATTTAACAAGAAGCTTGATGTTTTCCTTTCGGCAGAGGAAGCAGTTGAATTAGGAATTGCCGATATAATTGTTTAGGCAGGAGAACAAATAGATGTCTGATTTTTCGTTTAATGAGTTAAGCTCTTTGATCCGGGAGAGTCTGGAAGAGAAGTTTCCGGTTCTTCTGGAAAAGGGGCCAGTTTCGGGGATAAAGGGAGAAACCGAAGAACAAACAATAACTTTGCCAAAATTTCGTATTAGCGAAAACTGGGGCGATCCCGATAGCGAAGACCGCGAAATAATCACAAGGTATATGCAAAATATTGAAGGCACGACGATGGCAGAGAAACTGAAATCAGTCGAAGGCTTTTTGAAGGATTGCGACGAAGCTTGCGTGCGCGAACAATCCATTAAAAATATTATGTCCAATCTGGTTTTTCTTGAGGTGATGGCTTCCTTAATTCAGGATTTTAATGATAGTACAGCTGGCTTTTTGTTTGAGGCTTTTTTAGCAGCGATCATTGGAGGGGAACAGGAGGCAACGGTGGGTGGCCGATACCAGCCGATTGAAGACGTAATTAAGAAACACGCCGACGACACTGTCGAAGCGCTTAGTCTTAAATTAATTAAGCCCTCTCCCGGCACTGTTGGTGGTAATGTACGCAATCTCGTGACGGCACTTAAAAATCCAAAATTTGGTGGAAAAGTAAAATATGTTGTGGCTCACAAAATATCGAAAGGTGACTCCATGGCTATGGACTTTTTTATTTTCACCGTTGGTCTCGCTGGATCTGAGGCTGATATTATCATAGACGTGGAAGAACCTACGAAATCCAAAAAACAGCTTGAAGTTGATAAGACGAATGACCTTATTCGGAGGAGTCTTAAGAAAAAACTTAAAAAAGATAACTCTGAATTATCAGAGAAAGAGTTGGATGCCCGCGTCAGCAAGATGATGGCGCGCAGCCACGCCGAGACCCGCGCCCTCAAAGAAGCTAGAAATCCAACCAAATGGTCTGCCAAAAATTGGCCTCTGAAGCCGGCTCAGTATGGAGATTTCAAGGTGGCAAGCTTTGATGCTGGGTCTCGCGAAGACTTAAAGAAACTAGCACAAAAATACACAGAGAAGCTGTCTGGTTCGTTGAGTGTAATTTTTAGTAATTTACAACAATTAACTGATAATATTAATCTCTATTATGCCGGTGAAACAGGAAAAGGCCTTGAAGCAAGCAAGAATGCCGACACGTTGAGAGAAGAAACAAATAAACTTGTTTAACCCTTGACAAACTAACCATTTACGTTTATAATTCAAACTAACCGATGAGGAAAGGATGACTGAAAGAGAGTATGAATCCAATCTCGCTTTGCGAGATAAACTTGTCTCCGGAGTGGAGAAACTTGCCGACAATGTTGCTTCGACATACGGCCCCCGAGGAAGAAATGTTATTATTCACCCAAAGGATAAAAACCCATTTATAACAAAGGATGGTGTCACGGTTTCACGAGCAGTGAAGTTTAGTGACCCCTTTGAGAATGTAGCAGCACAGATTATTAAGCAGGCGGCAGAGAGAACAGCCTCCGATGCGGGTGACGGAACGACAACAGCAACTGTTCTTGCGAGAAGTATTTATATTAAAGCCCAAAAGTATATCGCCGCAGGAGCATCCCCAGTCGAAATTAAACGAGGTGTTGATAAGACAGTTGAAGCGATTGTCGAGCAACTAAAAGAAATATCTAAACCAATCACAAGCCAAGAAGATATTGAACACATTGCAACCATCTCAGCAAACGGTGATGAGGTTATTGGGAAGTTAATTGCTACCGCTGTTGATCTTGCGGGTAAAGACGGTGCAATCACAATTGAAGAGGCCCGCTCCGTTGAGACCTCCCTTGATGTGGTCGAAGGGTTCAGGTTTGATTCGGGGTATCTTTCCCCAAAGTTTATTACAGACGAGAGAAGAGGTGTTGTTCGATACGAAAATCCCCTCTTCTTTGTGACTGATGCAAAGTTAGAGTCGGTAGAAGAAATGCTGCCGGTTCTTGAAGTTGTGGCGAGAGAAGGTCGCCCTCTTATTATTGTTGCGGAGGAGGTTGAAGGGCAGGCACTTGCTGCGCTCATCATGAACTCTATCCGTGGCTCGTTGAAAGTGGCAGCAGTAAAGGCCCCAAGGTATGGGGAGGAGCGCCGAGGCATTCTGCAAGACCTTGCGATTGCGACCGGTGCTAAATTTATTAGTCGAGAGTCTAATGTTCCGCTTAAAGATACAAAGCTGGAACATCTGGGCACTTCAAAAACAGTTGAGATTTCAAAGACTTGGACAACAGTGGTGGATGGAAATGGAGATGCAGGACAGATCGCTAACAGAATTGAAGTACTTAAAGGAGAGATTGAACAAACAGATAGCCTTCACGAGTGTGAAAGAGTGCAGGAGAGAATCACTCGTCTTGCTAGTGGCATTGCAATTATTAGAGTGGGAGGCGCTACGGAAGTTGAAATGGTTGAAAAGCGTCATCGGATCGAAGATGCCCTTGAAGCTGTTCGATCTGCGCAGTTAGAGGGGATTGTTGCCGGTGGCGGACTTGCCTTAATTCGTGCAACAAAAAGCCTTCAAGTCGAATTAGAAAACGAAGATCAAGAGATAGGAAAAAATATTATTTTAGAAACTGCCTATGCCCCGATTAGACAAATGGCCGAGAACGCTGGCGAGTCTCCTGACCTTATTTCTGACCTTGTGAAGAACTGTGCGGTTGAGCTTGGCTACAATTTCAGAGAGGGAGAACTTATTAATATGATTCAAAGTGGAATCATCGATCCGGTTAAAGTTACTCGCTGCGCTTTGCAGAATGCTGCGTCAGCCGCGACCACATTAATAACGACAAATTACGCCATAATAGAGGTATAATACTATTTAATCGTGGAGGACGTTGGTATGTCTGAACAACAACAAGAGTGCACGATGAATACCCTTTTTAATAAAATTGAGAAGATTGGTAATGGTATGGAAAGGTTTGATGAACGCCAAGAAAAGATCGCAGAGGATGTTGCGAAGATTAAAGAGGCCGTCTATAACCCTGACTCCGGCATTTATTCGCGTCTTCGTGAGTTGGAAAGTTGGAAGGACACCATGTCTAAGGTTGTGTGGGGCGTCGTCTTCTCTGTTATTGTATTGTTTACTGCCTCCGCTTATAAGCTTTTTGTTACATTTTAGCTTGACAAAAGAATTCAAATACATTATACTTAACCAAAAGAGGTGAAGAGTGCTTGTTAACATTAGTTATTCGATAGACTTTGATGAAGTTCCCAAAGTTGTGCGTAAGTTTTTACAAGAGGATATACAAAAGGAATTGGGCCACGGCGTTCTTTGCAAGGTGGAAGATTCGATTGCTTATCTTGAGGACGGCAGAGAAAATATTGGTAAAGCAGTTCAGTCGATTGAAGAAATACGAAAATTTTTAATTAAGGTGGACATGCGCTTGAACGAATGTTCGGGCATCTTGAAGGGATATCAACAAGAACTACTCAGTGAGGCAGCGCCAGCGGGAACACCGGAAAGTGCAAACTTGTCCGACATCCAGGAAGACCTTTCTACTCTTCGTGAAAAACTGGAGGGGGCTGGAGATGAAATTGAAAGTAGGTGATATGGTTTATATACCTTCTGAAACTTATGTTTATCAGTGGAACCAAAACAACTCCACGGCGCAAAGATATGAAAAACTTAAAGAGCCTAAATCGCTGTTGGTGATAGGAGAAGATTCTGGTTCTTACGAAATTCTAATGTTTGGGTCCTCTTGGCACGTTAGTAAGAGAGACGTGTATGAGGCAAGAAAAGAGGCGAGGGATGATTGTCAAATTAATTGAGATTTATGAAATGGGACGGCAACTTCAAGCCGACAGGCCGACCTTTTCTTTGAGGGAGGTCTTCGTAAACTCAGAGCACGTTGCTTGTTTACGGGAAGATACAACAACCAGTAAGAAACTTGAATCGGGACTTCTGTCGGAGGAGTTAGATCCTCGCCAGAGGTTTACAAAGATACATTTAAACAGAGGTTTGAGCGGGATTGATTTGGTGGTGGTCGGGGATCCTCACATAATCCAAGAAAAACTTTTAGGAAAAACACTTTTAAAGGGGTAGAAAAATGTTTGAAAATCATTATGTTTTGATCACAGCGGGAAGCTGCGAGTTCTGTCAAGAAGCCATCGAAATTTTAAAGTCGAAAGAGCTTAACTTCATCTATACTGATATGGAAAATGCTCCACAAGTATTGGAAGTAACGAAGATGGCCAGCGGACACCCAACGGTTCCAATGATTTGGGAGGTAACCGTGGGAGAAGATCTACAGGCCGGCGCCAATAACGATTTTATTGGTGGCTGTGATGAGCTTAAGCTGCATCTTGGTATCGATCCTACCGCCGAGTGAAAGGTAAGCGCAAAGAAATTAAGGCCTCGGCGTGTCTTAACCTCATAAAAACCCAGACCAAATATTTAAATATAGCTTTATATTTTTTGGGCGAAGAGTTTGCCAGGGAAACAGTAAACAAGGAAAGGGTTTGTTGTTTGTGCGATTATGTCGCCGTTATCAATAAGATAATTTCTTTTTTCTCAGGCCTAACGAACGGAGTAGAGGGAGAAACGCTTGAAATCACCTATGCCCAGGCCGTTGTAGCTAAAACCTATATGTTAAACTTCAGGCTTTTAAAAAAAATACTGATAGAGAATCATAACATCTTTGTTGAAATGAATTAAAATAGCGTTTTTTGTTATTGTGGGGGAAGTCGAGCACGTTGATGTTTTTTTGTTATTTACGGCACTATTTATCAATGCCGGTACTCCACTATGAAGATTAAGATTCTCGATAAAGACCCCCAAGTAGATTTACAGGGCGAATTTGAGCCCAACATTTGGGATGGCGAAGAATTAAACTCTCGTGTGCGCGATGCGCTTCTCCTAATAGCACAAGAATTTTATAACACCCTTGATGTTGATGCGGGCCTAGAGGATGTTCGTTTTACGGGGAGCCTCGCCAACTTTAACTATACCTCCAAGAGTGACTTGGACCTCCACCTCGTAATTGATTTTTCGAAGGTGGACGAGAATAGTGAGTTGGTCAAGAACTATTTCGATGCTAAGCGCGTTCTTTGGAACAAAAAACATATCATCACCGTAAAGGGATACGAGGTTGAAGTTTATATTGAGAACGAAGGGGAAAAACATATTTCCACGGGAATTTATAGTGTTTCAGATAATGAGTGGATTGTTAAACCCTCACAAGTTGAGGGGGAGGCTGACCTCGACGCCGCGAATAAGAAGGCGGGGACAATAAAAAAAGAAATTGATGCAGCAATTAACTCGGAAGATAATCTTGAACACCTTCGAAAGATAAAAGAAAAAATTAAAAAAATGAGGCAATGTGGTCTTGAAGAAGGGGGAATCTTTTCAGCGGAAAACATAGCGTTTAAAATTTTGAGAAATGACGGGGATATTAATAGATTAAGCTCGGCCATTACAAAAGAATATGACAGGCAGCACTCACTCCCGGAGGAGGTGTGCAAGACGTGATCGAAGTTCTAACCATTGCAATGATGTGGATCGCTGTTGGATTTATTTATTGTAATGCGCTAGAGTGGATAGTTCATAACTATGTTTTACATAGATTTGGAAAGAAAAAGGACAGCATTTGGTGGTTTCACTGGCAGCATCATACCTCTTCTAGAAAAAATACTTTTAAGGATTTTCGCTGGGAGAAGATGCCACTATACAAGGATAAAGAGTTTTGGGGCATAGTAGCAGTGTTGGCACTGCACATACCCACAATGTGGATCTCCCCGGTTCTCTTTTTTACTCTTATGTGGAGAGCGTTTGATTATTATAGGGTTCACAAGAAATCCCACGACAATGAAAGTTGGGCCAAAAAACATGTTCCGTGGCATTGGGATCATCACATGGGACCAAAAGCAGCAATAGAAGCAAATTGGTGTGTAACATATCCGCTCTTTGATTATATAATGGGGACAAGAGTTAAATACTTTGAGACCAGGAAATACTATTTAGATGTTGCGAGGGATAGTGTTAAGCAGTTGAGGAAAATGAAAAATGAAAAAACTCTTTGAAACCTGGAATGATTTTGTCAATGAGGCAGCGCGCCTCAAGATTTGGTCTTCGAGAACCAAAATAACTATTAAAAAGCCTGCGGGGGCAGCTGCGGTTATTGATGATACCCTGGCCTTGATTCGTGCGATCCCTTCCATTACAGTTGTTAACTCTGATACAGATCAATTAGCGAGTAGCCATGGTAAAGCGGTTGTTGAGTTGGAGTTCAAGTTTGTTCCTCGCTCCTCCTCTCTGGCGCGAGATCTCAAAGCCATTAAGCACGACATTCTTAGAGTTTCTACTTTAGTTCTGGCCGTCTCCCCGGTACAAAAGATGGTATCTAGTCTAGAGCGAGTACAATAATGGACAAGCATAGGGCCGCTGACCAGCTTCTTGAAAGTAAAACCGCTCGTGGTAAAAAAAGAAGTCTGGGAAAAATTAATTCTATTATTATTCACACAACGGGATACGGTGCAGGCTTAAAAAGGCTCAAAGAAAAACACGGTGATGATTTAGCTGCGATTGGGAAAGACTACGCCAAAAGGATGGCCAATATTCTAAAGTATAAAGGGCATTTTCTCATCGATCACGTGGGCGTGATCTACCAGTTTCTTCCCGTAAGCGAAGTCGGGTGGCATACGGGTAGCAATAAAAGAAAAAAACTTAAAAACGATAATCCTCCTGGGTGGTGGTCGCTACGCTGGAAAGACTATGAGCGACCAACAGAATTACCTTCTTGGAAAAGCAACAGCCCCAACACAGTGTCGGTGGGAATTGATTTACTTGCTCACGGCAACGGTGCTGTTGTTAAGGGTTATACCAAGGAACAATACAATAGTCTCGTAAGGCTTGTAAAAATCTTGTGTGAAGACCTTGACATCCCAACGGAAAAGAGGTATATTGTTGGACATGAGGATATTGATCCGATATCGAGGGGCACTTCAAAGGGCGGCTGGGACCCGGGCAACTTTGATTGGGAACACTTGATGGTAAACATCCAGCCAGAAGAATTGCCGGATGTTTGTGTGCCCCCCGTGTCGAGAACTGGAACACCATTTGTGCCAATGCCAAAAACAATTGGTGGATCGTTCTTCAAGTTACTAAATAAGATTTTATCAGCACTAAGAGGATAAACAAATGTGTATAATCTGCGTTCAGCTTCAACAAAATAAATTAACGGCCCGTGAGGCTCGCCATAACTTTTATGAGATGATTGGGGAAATAGAGCAGCATCATCAGCAGAAAGTTGCCAACCTGATTGATCAAAAGCTTGAAGAAGAAGAAAAGAAAAAGCATAACTACGAACCTCATTGCGAAGACTGATTATGAAGCATACCAACAACAGGGCTGGCCTCCTAATGCATCGCACTTCCGACACGGGGTTGCAAGTGCTCCTTGCGTTGCCCGGTCGACCAGACAAACTCGGTTCGGGCACCTGGGAGATTCCCAAGGGCAAGGTGGAAGTCGGTGAGGACATTTTTGAGGGCGCTGTCCGAGAGTTCCAGGAAGAGACAGGAATTAAAGCAGATAGTGATTTTTTTAATTACCTCGGTTCAGCGCCACACAATAAAACAAACACCACACACGTTTGGTCTTTTGAGGGCAGTTGGTCACCCTCAGACGGACATTCAAGCAACACCTTTGTTCAGGAGTGGCCACCCGACAGCGGAAAAATGAAAGAGTTTATGGAGGTCGTTGAGATAAAATGGTTCGACATTGACGACGCCGAGAGCAAAATTATACCGAAACAGCAGGTTTTTTTGCAAAGATTAAAAGATAACGAAAACTTGAGCATAGTTATTAATGAGGATGAGCCCTTTCAAGACGCTGTAAAAAAAGGACACAGCAAGATGAAATTGCGGCTCATCGGCCTCGGTGGGAACAAGAAGAGAGAAAAGGGACACACAAAGCCTTCTTTTAAAAGATCTAAGAGTGCTCCACCTGGGTATGGAGGAACGTAATGTTTAACGGGAGAACGGCGGTAATGGTTCTTGCTTTAGGGCTGACCATTATCTTCGCCATTCTCCTGTTTTCTTGTCAGAAGACTGACAATGGACAGTATGTCCCAGTTTGTGAGTGGGGAGAAACACGAACTTGTGTTGGAAAAACCCTCGGCGAATGCGAGCCGGGAATACGCATCTGCAAAGAATCATACACCGGCGGCGCAGCCATTACATATTGGGGCGAATGCGAGGGTATTGTTCTCCCACAAGAAGAAGTTTGTGATGGTAAAGACAACGATTGCGACAATCGCATTGATGATGGCGTAGCTAACGCCTGTGGCGGCTGCGGCCCTGTTCCACCCGAAGAATGCGATGGATACGATAATAATTGTAATGGCGAGATAGACGAAGGCTTTGCGGACTTTGAAGAGATCTGCGATGGTTATGACCAAGATTGTGACGGCCTTATTGATGAAGGGTTAAGTAAGAGAGTTGATTGCGTCCCCGAAGGCGCGTGGGATGGCATTGTTTATAATAATGAACCAAACTCCAGATCAATTTGTATTATGGGCTGGAAAGAGTGCCGGGACGGCGGTTATACCGAGTGTTTCGACTTCCAGGGGCCAGAAGAAGAAATCTGTGATGGTTGGGATAACGACTGTAATGGCTTCGTGGATGAGATTGATACCTTGAGAAATCAATGTGGCTTGACTGATACTGGGTTGTGCGACTATGGATACGAAGTTTGCATCGGAGGT
>Ga0208011_1000337_pt1 | contig 18942 bp, 8 predicted proteins | sample 7_EtaG_FD_184080 | JGI IMG/M metagenome (GOLD analysis project Ga0208011, IMG submission 184080) | Marine viral communities from the Subarctic Pacific Ocean - 7_ETSP_OMZ_AT15161 metaG (SPAdes) (version 2) | ecosystem: Environmental > Aquatic > Marine > Oceanic | place: Pacific Ocean | collected...
ATAGTTGTTCTATCATCTAACCATATTCTAACCCATACAACATAACTATCTACATCATCAGAACCATCATTTAACTTTCTTGCATAATCATAAGTTGTACCCGTAGTAGCGTTTTGATTAAGATCACTACTAGCTAAGTTTGGAAAGCTTAAATTAAATCTATTATAATTAGTATTTGAAACTTGAGTAATACTCATACTGTTGTGATTAGCCTCGTTTCCATAAAAACAACCACTTGTTCCAATTGCATTTGCGTCATGATTTAAAGCGGTAGCATCATTACAACCAACACCACCACCAACACATAAAGACTGATCATGTATAGTTACAGTAGCATCGTAATTACCTGCTGTATTATCAGCACATCCTATATGGACATACGTTGTCTCGTTTGTAGTATAATCTGGATAGGTGTAATTACTGTTTGCCGCGGTCCAAACCACTGTAGCATCTACACTAATATAACCACTCCACGTAGTATTGTCGGCGGGATCAAACGCAAGACCGAGTTTTATATTAGCCAATATAGCTGGATCTGTTAAACCCCATGGATCATTAGGAAGGGTTAGACCACTATCTTGCCAAGGGCTATAACCAGTATTACTCACGTTTTTAGTTACAGCAAACGAAGGTACAATTACTTGTGAGTTTTGTCCCCTAAATACTGATACTTCTGTTGTTACTGTACCTGACGTAATGTTATTAGAAATATCCCCAATTTCCCACTCTACGGTTAATACGCCACCTGGACTAAAACCATCTGCCGAAGGCGATGTTGACGCTACCATCCAAGGATCTTGATAGTTACAAGTATCAGGACAAGTGTACGCTGGATCATAGTCGGTTGCTGCTGTCGTGTTTCCAGCGTTAGCCGAGGCATATAAAGTTAAAGAACTATCCATACATCCAAAATCCGTATTACAAGTTCCATCATCTACATTCGCTCCTGGGTCATAATTACATGCTGTTGGGTCTGTACAACCATATAAAGTACTATTAACACAAACACAACCTATATTTACAGGATTATTATCACAATCATTCATAGTACAACCAGTCATAACGCCGTTTTGTGTTGTACCGTTATCGGCTGAAGATGATGTTGAATATAATGCGTTATATTCTGCATAACCATCATCCATACAACCTATACAAGCGTAGCTACATGAACCATCATCAGTAGTAGCATTTGCCTCATAATTACATGCCAAGTTACACATACAACCAGGTATATTTGTAGGATTTGTTACCGCGGCATGCGTGGCAGGTATACCAGACAAAGGAATATTATCTATACCATTTGTATTCCCTGGAGTACCAGATGTAATAGCACAATTTGGTATAACCATAAAGTAATATGAGGTATCTCCTTGTAAACCTGTATAATGGTATGACGTGTATCCACCACCACCGGTTCCGGCTGGTGTAACTGTCACACCCGCGCTCCAATCAGTAGACGTAGGTGATGACGGCCAAGTATTTCCAACGGCGTGATATATCGTATAAGAACTTATAGGTGCGGTTTGGGGATCTGATGGGTTATTGTAAATACTTTCATTCCAAGCAAGTAACACTGAATTTGATCCTGGTGTTGTTGTATTAGTTGATACGTTAAAATCACCAATTGGACTACAATAATCACAAGGAGCTGTAGAACAAGCTGGATCAGCGTTGTCGTAATTATCAGCACGATCATCTCCACAGTAAACACAACTATTATCATCTATTTGCGCCAATAGATCATAATTACATGCTAGAGGATCTGTGCATCCAGATGGTGCAGAATACACACAACTACCATTATCTGTGTTGGCCGCTGGGTTATAATTAGTTGCGTTAGGATCAGTACATCCATAATTGTACGCAACACAAGAACCATCATCAACATTTGCAAGAGGATCATAGTTAAATTGTGTTGGATCTGTACAGCCATATATAGCGGCTATACAACTACCATCATCTATTGTTGCGTTTGGATTATAGTTTGTTGCTGTAGGGTCTGTACAACCAGAATATTGACAAGAACCATCATCAACATTTGCTGCTGGATCATAGTTTTCAGCTCCAGAGTCTATACAACCATAAATAGCTTGAACACAACTTCCATCATCTGTTGATGCAAGTGGGTTATAGTTACTAGCAGCCTCATCCATACAACCAAATATCAACCCTGCTCTTGCTGGTCCACTCATTCTACCTAATCCTTGGAAAGAATTATCACTATTATCAAACCCACTATTAATCGTTCCGTCTTGATTTATTATATTACCGGTTTTACCTCTAATATAATTAAACCACTTACCTTCTTTTTCTATAAACTCAATTAAACTACCTTCTTCTTGATCAGTTATAATAGATTCTACATACCAACCATCTTTTTCACCTAGATTATAGTAATCTCTATCATTATATGTTCCTGTTATTGATGTTGATCCAATACCGTAGGTAGTATACGTTCTTAATTGTTCGATACGAGATTGTGTTCCCTCATAGTTTAGTGTATTATAAGATTTTATAACACCAGGACTTTCGTTTAATAAAACAGTAATACTTGATGGTGAATGTACTTCATAAAATGTGTTTCTAGGAACCGGGTTTTGTACTGTTCCTTCTTGATGATGTAACCATAATCTACCTTCATAAAGAGTATGGTAATCACTATTACATGTAACACCACTTTCTGGAATAAAGGATTTAAAACTAACCCAACCTTTTACGTTTTCTTGGAATGATACTGTTTTTGTTGTGAGAGGATCATTTGTTTTAATAGTTAAATTATATTGATCTTTTTTACCATCGTAACTACCGATAATATGATTACCTAATTTTAAATTATCATTAAACCAATCCTTCATTCCATGATTAGATATAGCTGTTAAACCATCTTTTGATAACCGCATAACAGCTCCTCTTGCTTTGTCTGTAAAGTAAGACCTATAAGACTCAGAAGCAAATGATTCTGGATTTCTAGATATACCATATTCACCAACAAAAGGAATGGATTGTCCTAATACATTTTCGTTAGCTGTTAATTGAGGATTACCATCGGCGTTAAATACCGCATCTTTATTAGCTAATATCTTTATTACCTTGTCTTCACAAAGTGTAATTAAATCAGTGTCCCTCGCATGGAGCTTCTGAATACTACCATATATTGGATTTATATTTTTTGTTATCTTTTCAGCTTGAACAAATTGGTTTAAATTGTTTACATTAGAAGCGGAATTATATAAACCAGAATATATTAAACCATACTTTAAATGTTCTCGCTTGTAATCTTCAAACATTGTAGACACAGTGACGCCGTTTGTTATAAAAGGAGTATTGAAAGCATCTCTAATCCTGTTTGACTCTACACCATTACCAAAAGAATAACAATTGTGCCAGTCTATCGCGAAAGTACTATTATGATAACTAGATAAATCCAACGTCATACCATTAGTATAACCATTGGTTTCTGTAATACCACTTACCCGTATAAAAATAACACTACCATCAGGACGAGTTATTTTGACTAAATCACCTTCGTTTATATTATAATCAGGATTATATGTTATATCAGAATTTAACGGCATTATTTATTTTTATTTATTTTAATTATACTCCTTGACTACCCCAAGTCGGTTCAGAACCATCAGGGTGCGTTGGAAGATTATTAGGATCTATTAGTATATCACTTGAAAGTGTTATTTGTCCATTTTCGTCAATATTTGTTATAATGGTACCAGGTGGTATAGCGTTACTGTTTTCATGTTCAATTCTAGAACCAATAGGTATAAATTCAGATATATTAGATATATTTATCGACTTAAAATCACTAGCGGCATAATATACATCTAAATCTGTCTCTAGTTTTTTAGGTTCTGTCTCCCAAACAGCAGGGTTTTCTGGAACTACATTTTCATCAGGACGCAATGTTTTTGCTTCTACAAATTCAATAGTATAACCTAGTGCATCTGTACCTGAATAATCAAAAGAGTTATCAAACCCTACAGATCCAAAGAAGTAGTTTTTATTTTTAGCGGAGTTAGGGCTTAACCCGTTCATAGGATATTGTTTGAAAGTTACAGTTGCACTACTTGTTGGTGAACCAATAGTTGATAAAGAGCCGGTATTTCCATTGGCTGTTAGATTGTGAGTACCATTATAATTCTTAAACTTTATTCTCCAGTTTGGATTTAGGAATTCTATTTCAGAAACCATAGGTAGCGCATCAACAGGAATAGCATTACCATTAGGCGCTGTATCTAAAACCATACCTAGCTCCACTCGTCTAGCGGCGTCATATATAGTTGAACCACCGTAGGTAACCGAAGCATCTGCCGTTAAACTAGTAACATCTATAAAGTTTTCACCATGACTACTGTCTACACAAGTCACTTTAACTTGAGCGCCATTAGTTAGTTCTCCAGCGGTATCTTGAAACGGATCCCAATCTAATTCTTTGTCTAACCACAATCTATAATTTTTTGTAAAATTACTAGCCCTAAAAAACGTACTTGTTTTATAAATCGCATTAACAACAGGAACAGTTGTACTACCATAATGATTATTAATAATATATGGTTCATTAGCACTAGCGCTACTATCGCCAAGTACCTTTAACCCATTTTTAGCAGCCGCTTGTAAAATGAAACTTCTACCTTTAGTAGCTCTTAAATCACCACTTGCGTTTTGATTAAAATCTTTAAGACTAGGTTTCCATAAATCATTTTTTCCCTCAAGTCCAGTTGTTATATCTTCATATCTAACTTTAAAATATATATCTACATCTTCTATAGTATATATAGTTCCATTTGGATCTTCTTTAAACCTAAACTGACTGCCAACAGCCAAATGTTTTACAAATGGACCTTGTGTAGAAGAGTAATTTGTATTTGAATTTTCTAAATCATAAAAACTAACGTTTTTAATATATTCTGGATCAGACAATGTCCAGGTTCCTGGGCGATCCATACGAATGTCTTTTGGAGTTCTAACAATAGCGCCAGTTATTGTTGGCCACCCCCCGATATTACGATTGAAACCTTCTAAATCGTCGCTTTCACCAGGAGGTTGTATACCACCAAAAGCTAGTTCAATCCTAGATTTGTTAGTGTAATTTCTAGTTCCTATACCTGTACCATTATTAGAGTTTGGTGTACTATCCCAACCTGAAGATGGTGAATTATTACTATTTTCAAAACTACCAGCGGTACGGCCTTTGTCAATAAACCAAACATCTTCATAAGCTTGATTTTCAGCATCAGCACCATGTATATCTATTTTTTGTTTTCTTTGATTTATACCATTAGGAGCCATATTAAAAGCTCTAAAATAAGCGTCGTAATGCATCCATCTTGAACTCGCGTATTGATCACCCATACCCGACCAAGAACCATCAGTATTTAACGTTCCAATATGTTCACCCACTTTGTTTGTTGAATTTATATAGTGTGCCCAAGATGTCCAAGGTCCATAAACCGCAGGTGTAATTGCTTTACTTAAACTTGGTGGATTATTTGTGGCGTCTGTTGATGCGCCATAAAAAACCTCATTTGCTTTTGTTGTTGTGTTAAAATGTCTTTTTATTCTATCTGTATCTACCTCTGTTTCTAATCCATATATTTTACGATCACCATTAGGAAGAGCTCTATATTCTACATTTATTTCACCATCAACACCTTCTTTAATATTTCTAGTAAAAACATCATCATTATATATCTTAACAAAAAATCTTCCATCAAACTTAGGACTATTATCTATTGTAGACTTGTAAATATTTAGATAACTATCATTTAATATAATTGAGGAGTTGTCACCAGTTGTATCGTCAGTAAAATCATTTATTTCACTGCTGAAAGGTTTTTTTAATGTAAAATTCCAAGCGTCTGGAGTAACATTTGGATCATTAGAACTAGAATTTAAAGCTATTAATTCGTATCTATCAGTTACTTTTTTTGTTGTATTATTAGATATAGAAATAAAATATTTATCATTTACCCTATTATTAAAGTCATTATGTAAATTACTATAACTGCTATTACTAACTTCGGCATAATTAATAGAAAATATTGTATCGTTTTCCGTTGGTAGATCACTTGCTTTAAACAATTGATTTGTGTCTGAATGTCTTTTAGTTGCTATTAAAAATTCATTTCTTTTTATATGGTCTGGCGCTTCATTTTTTATATCTATAACTTTATATCTAGCAGCGTCTTTTATTAACTCATCAGAACCAACTCCTTTTTTCAATATTAAAAAATCATCAATTTCTACTTTGTTTCTATCTGACGAAGGAAACGCTAACCATATATTGTCATCCTCAGCGTCATAATATCTATCCATAGCTATGTTATAATATTGACCAGAGTTTTCTTTTATATAAAATTTAAAATATTCCATATTGATGGGATGACCCTCGTTACCAATTGAAATTCTTAATTGATTAATATTTCCTGCTTTATTTTTACTTAATTTTATAGTAGCGTCTTCATTTGTTAAAATTGGTGTTTGTCTACCATATTTATCAGCATAAACAACTCCAACTTGGTATTCTCTTAGTGATTTTATAGATGTTATACCTTCATGACTATTCTTATGATCGAATGATAACATCTCTGGTGTTAAATCTACATAGTAATTATTATTTGTTATGTTATCTATTAAATTATAGTTTTGTAAATAATTACCATATACAATTCTACTACCTACAACCTCCTGAGTTAAAGCTCTTCTAGGTACGTTATCCCAATGTCTTAGTAATTGGTTAGATGCTGTCAATCCATTTTTAAGAGTTTCAGATGTTATAATATATTCTATTTTACTAAGATCTTTAATAGTATCAACAATGTAAATGTTAGGAGAATCTTCTTCTTTATATAAAATATCTACACTTATCACATCGTTAGGTATATTTGATAAAAAACCTGTTAGCGTTATAGACTTTAACGAGTTGGTCATTCCTAGATTATAACCTTGTCTAGGGTGGTAATTAAAAGTACCAGGCACAAATACTATTTGTGAAAATGGAGAAAAAGTAGAATATTCGTTGTCTGTATATTTATATCTATATGCAAATCTTGGGAATTTAAACTCAAATAGTTTTTCTTCTTTATCAAACAAATCAATAGCATAACGTAAATCTATTCCGTTTTCTACTTCAGGGGGTGTTCCCTCTATAGAGTTTATTCTTATTTCAACAGCCGAATCAGTTCCAAGAGCCACATCCACTACCTTTACGTTGTCTATAGTACCAACAAAGAAATCACCATTAGCATCTTGCGTAGCTTTAAATATTATAGAGTTTTTATATACCGGTGTAGCATTTGAAGGCGTTGTTCCATCAAATGTAACAGTGTATGAATAAGTTCCAAAACCATTATTAATATCGATAATTTTTGTAGACATTAAAGGTCCTAATCCACCCGTATATTCATCACCACGTAAAAACACCTCAAGTTTTCCTTCAAAACCAGCTGGCACACTCCAATTACCTTGATCTCCTGGAGATAGTTGACCCACTGTAAATGTTATTTGATAGTCTCTTGCGTTTTTAATACCTGTAGTTAATACACTATAAGCATGCTTCTGGTTATGTGTTCCCATCCACCGTTTTCTACGACATTTTAATTTATCACCAGTCCATTCCCAAGCAAATTTACCTGCGTAATTATAACTCCAATTATGAGGCCAACCATTACTACCATTCTGTAGATTACCATTCTCATTAATAGTAGAATCAGCTGTTGTAAATGAATTACCACCCCAGTTTGTTATAGTTCCTTTTATTCTATAGTCAGTTATAGGTAAATGAGGGGCTTCACCGTTTTCATCAAATTCTTTTAATACAACCTCCTCACCTTGTTTCCACTCCAATATCGTTTCAGGCGACCCATCCATAGCGTGTATGTATGTTCTAAATGTATCACCAACTGATAAAAAATTAAAGTTATGGATTCTACCCACCGATGAGTTTAAAAAATCATTAGGAGAGTTTGCATCTCCATCACTTATAGTCATGTAAGCTGAAAATTCTTTATCCTTAGGTCTAAATGTTTCGTATAGTATTCCGGGGGAGGATAAGGGTTGTTTTTTAGCAACCGTAATGTGATGTTCTTGTATATCAATTAAATTGTTAGACCCTTCGTTATATCCTTGAGCCTCATTAATTAATTTTGTGTGGGATTGCGTAGAGCTCGTCCCTTGTTTACATCTTTTAATATTTATTTTTTTAGGTTCATTTCCTAATATATTACCATCATTATCATAGTAACCATCAGTCCAAATAAGCATGTCATCAACTATGTTAATTCCCGTTATTTTATTAGCTGGATTAAACTTTAAGACATCGCTGTTTAGATCAACGATAACTGGTTCAAATAATTCGGTTTCTGTATCGTATTCTATAATCATATCTCCAGATACCTCAACAACGGATATATTATCTAACATAGCAGAAGCAAGATATTCTGGTATATTTGGTTCGGTTGGCGTTATAGCAATAACAAGATCTGTAGTATCCGCTAGCCAAGTAACTTCTACAACAGTGTTACCACTTTGTATTTCGTGATCTACTATCGTTACGTTAACCCCACCGTTATCAATAACTAAATAATCATAAATATATCCAGGGCCAAAACTAACAGGGTCAGTTTGATGAAAACGATTAACAGTCATTGTTAGTTTATATGTCTTGCCAATACTTAATATTCCAAGCTGCTCTATTCTAGGTTGATCAGATATACTACCACCGTTAAACGTTATACCAAGCATAGCGCGTCCCAAACCATCATCTATCGAAGAAAGACTACCAGGTGTTTCCCAATAAATATTACCATTACTAAAATTACCGTTAGAAATAATATTAGTTTCTAACGCTGCAATAAAATAATATAATTTATTATTTTTTTCATCAGCAATAGACCCAACACAAGTACTATTCCTTGGAATAGTTTGTCCTGGTAATTCTAAATTACCTAATATATTTTGTACCGCACCAACATCAGAACCATCTGAAGTCGATACCTGTATATTTTCAGCATGTCTATACTCGCCGTTAGGAACAAGTCTTTCATCCAAATCCTTGTTCATTTTACCACTGGTAAAATTATGCTTAATCTCTGGCATATACTAGTGTTTTATTTGTTTTGATTTACCTCTTAAAATTTGAGTTAATTCTTCTAATTTAATGTTTGACAATCTATGTTTAGTTTGCCTTATAGCTGCGAATCTTTCTTTTTTATATCTATTGACTATGTATTCTGGCACGTTTATCCGAGTAGACATCACGGCATGCATAATACATTTATACATTGCTTCTTCTGCAAATTTATGAACTTGCATTTCGTCATCAGTACCTAAACTATCACTTATATAATCTAATACTACGGTTTTCCCTGAAATATTAGAACTAAAGTGTATTTTTCCAGTAGCATCATCTATATAGAAAGATCCATTAACTTGAGCATGTTGAGGATCTAATCCATATCTTTCTCCATCTAAAGGCCAATAGGTATCATCTTCGTAATCGTCATTGTTGTTCTCTGACGGGGTTGTTGATTTATAATTACTCCATGTGTCGGATATTGAAGTTGCGGCTACAAAAAACACTTGGTTTGTAGCTGAAACCGTATCAGTTAAAGCGTTATTAATATATACAGTGGTACCAACTATACCCGTGACAGACGTTCCGCTAGGTATACCATAACCCGACACAATCATTCCAATTTTTATATTATCTGTATCAGTAGCCACTGGTGTTGCTATTTTATATTCACCAAGTGTTATTGTGCAGTCGTCTATTCTACGAGATGACTCTTCTTGTGGTACTAAAGATCCATCGGTATTTTCAAAATAAAATTCAATCTCATCGCTAGCAGCAAATCCTAAATCATTAATAGGATCAATTACTGTAGTTCCGTCCCAAAGATAAACATTGGTATAAGTATCACTTACGTTTGTCATATACCAAACACGTAATCCAGCACCTGACATAGCCGCACCAGTATTAAGGTTTTTTAACCCATCCACCACCATTCCATTTTTTATATTTTTATATACACCGTCTAAGTATATATCACTACCAGCCTGTATTGTACCTTTTATTTTTAATCTAAAATCACCATCAGCATCTTGATATGGATTTGTTGGATTTGAGGTCTTACCAGTTGGATATAATACGTGTTTTATACCAGCGGCGTCGGTCCAACTTAGTTTAGTATAATTAACATAATCTTGTGGTAAAGACATTGTTAATGTACTCGGTACAGTGACCTCTTGAGATTTAAAGGATTTAAAAGTGTCAAATGATAACTCTGCTAAAGCTCTTTGGGCGTGGAAAGCCACGTCAACTCTACTCACTTTAGATATAATTTTATCTTCACCGGTATATACGAGTATAAATTGATTAATTATATCGTTTAGAGATACAAATTGATAATTACCAAATATACCATCGTTATAATACTGCTGTTCTGTTTTATTTATTAAACCCATTTATTTATATTTTTTCTTGTTGAACTTTAGCTGTTTGTAATGCAGCCGCTGCAGATGATAAATCTGCTCTATTAAGTGTTATACCCGCTAAAGTTAATATTTTATATACTAATTCGGATTCTTCTAATGGATGTAATTCAAAGTCTTGTGTTTGATTACCGTCATACATTGCTTTTTCATTAACAACTACATATCCCCATATAGCTTGGTTAGGTCTTCTTATATATGTAACGTTAATATTAGTATTAACAGCTGCCCATGCTTTTATTCTATTTTCTAATATAGTATACAACGGTGTAGATGCTTTTGGTTTACAAATACTAGTATTATTCATGGTTAATACGTCGCTGTATTTTACTTCTTCAGCTTCTAATCCATTAATAAAAACACGACCAAGTTTCAACAAATCTATAGGAACATCTGTTTTACCGTTTGGATCGGGCGTACCATTTTCATCAACCAAAGGTAATTCAGCTTCAGTTTTAAATACACCAAGTTTTTCGTTTAATAAACTAAGCATATTAGAATAATCAGTATGATTGCCATGAAGTCTATCAAATTGATTTATATCATAAAAGTATTGTTCAACTATCTCCATTTGGGCTTGGTTTGCGAACAAATTAAATTCCTGAGGTGTGATGTATCCTCTTTGTTCTTTGTTTGATATTGCTAAAACCCTTTGATATACTGTATCTATATTTACCGCCATTTTGTTTTATTTATTATTATAAGGAAATAATCTATTTAAGTTATCTTTTCTTTTCCCACAATTACAATCTTTCTTAGTCACTTTATTTATTGTATCAACAACTTTCTTTATACCTGTTGCTTTTGTAATTTTTTCTATTGAGTCGCCTAGTCCTTTTGATTTTTTCATATAATTAAGTTTGTAGTTACGATCGCCCCGTAGGGCGACCGCTCTACAGTTAGATTAATTTAATCTTTTTTCAATATTGGAGTAAATCTCCATTCCTTCATCAGTTTTAAACCAAGCGGCTAAAGCTGAATAAGGGTGTTCGTCAAAAGGAACGTTCATTAACTTTCTATCATTAGAACCCCATGAAAAAGTTCTTTGATCAGAAGATAATTTAATGATATTCATTTCAGTTGCTTTGATACCAAAGTTTCTTAAAACAACGTTTTCATCATTTACTAACTCTAAGAATAATTCTGGATTTCTCTTAGCATATAATAGTAAATCTCTTTTAAGTTCTTTAGAGCTCATCTCTGATACTTTAGAACCAATTTCCACGCGCATAACTGCTTCAGCCATATCGATGTCTAGATTTTGAGCTGCGTTTAATGCCGCTATTTCAGTTTCTAATACCTCGATTTCATCAGCAGCTTCTTTAACAGGTTGTTGCTCTAAGTATTTCAACCCTTTATCTGGATGATATAAAGATAATAACTTTTGTAAAACAACTTTATTCTTTGGAACAATTAAAAATCCATTTAAAAAAGTTACATGCTCTAGTCTTTGGTCTCCTACCATTTCATCAACAAAAGGAGTTCTTTGATTAGAAGTGTATTTTAATTCTCTTTCATAACCTTTTTCTTCATCAAAATAATGAATATTTGTAGATCTTATTGTTGCTGTTAAAGGTTTTTTATCTCTAGTTAGATAATAGGTTCTATCTTTTATTTCCCAAGTATCTTTTTTTGGTTTTGGTCCTACTCTTTTAGCTTTTGGTTCTTCAGTTACAACCGTTTCAACCATTGTTTCTTCAATTTGAGGTTTTTCTACCTCAACTTTTGTTTTTTGCTTTTTTGCCATAATATAATATATAATAAAATTAATAAAAATAAAAGGCCGAGGCCGAAGCCCCGGTCTTTTAAAAATTGTCTTAGTTCAATAACATAAAGTTATTTCCACCTTGAGTAATTAAACATCTTTCAGATAAGTAATTAACAGTCATCGCGTCTAAATCAGAAGTAACAGCTCCAACCGAATCAGTGATCCAAGTTTTTAACTTTCTACTTTCTAAATTAGAAGCTCTGTATCTTACGTGTAAGAATGGACGTTTCATGTTTTTACCTAAAGTTTCGTCATAAACCGAAGATGTACCAGCTGGAACAATTGCACCTCTAATATCATTGTATCCTAAACCAGCTCTTAAAGCACCATCGTTTAAGTATTTCCAGTCTGTTTTATAGAAGTCGTAAGAACCTCTTCTAAAACCAGAGAAACCTAAATTTAATGCCATATCCTCAGAGTTGTCAAATACTCCGTAAGAAGTACCACCAGCCCCGTAAGAATTCATTGAAGCTAACATATCGTCAACCGCTAAAGAAACACCTCTGTTTACAAACATCATGTTTTCTTCAATAGCACCTTGAGAATCAAACTTCGCTAACATAGCGTCGAATTCAGCTAAATCAGTAGCAGCATTAACACCAGTAACACCAGTTGAAGTGTGCCCGTAAGTTGAGATAGCATCGAATAAACCTTGGGTACCAGCAGCTCCAGCAGCGGAAGAAGCACCCGTACCTACGTTAGCAGCGTCTTCAACAGTCGAATTAGCAACTGATAATTTACCTTCTAATAAAGTCATCTCACAGTAATCAGCGAAACGAGCCATAGTATCACCATTAGCTTTTAAATACCAGTAATAACCGTTTTGACCTTCTTCACCAGATACTTCAACCCAACCAATCGCAGACGCGTCAGATCCAGAAACTCTATAAGTATCTTTTATGATAACCATTTTGTTTCTGAAAGATTGAAATGAAGGTTCTACAGCTGCGAAGGTATTTGTTTTACCATCAATACCTAAACCGTTAGTACCTTTACCAAATTCAGATCCGTAAACGAATACACTAGCAGAGTTAGTACCATCAGTATCTGTTAAGAATCCTGTTACAGCGCCAACCGTAGCTGCTTCGTAAGGAAGAATTGTCATTGTAGTCCAATCAGCAGCAATAGCAGATACATATCCTGGGATAACTGTACCTTTATTATCACTTAATAAAACCGTTGCACCTACTCTAACAGCGTGAGTACCACCACTGCCTACTGTAAATGTACCAGCGTCAACAATATCACCATCGTAACGCAAGTGTAATCTACCTTGTTCAGACCATACGACACTATCTGAACTTGATGCTTCTTCAGCACCTACTTGAGCTAAGAATCCAGAGATTGTACGTTTTCCATATCTCTCTACTTCCCCAGCCATTAAATCAGGAAGGTACTGTTGTTCCCATCCTGTTGTTCCATCTATAAAATTAATGTAATTTGAAGTTAAAGTTGCTTTAGTTGGAGCTGCAACTGCGTTCAAACTACCTCCTGCAGTAATTGCCATTTTTTAATTTGTTTTAAATTGTTATTTATTTTTGTTTTTAATTTTAAACTTAAAATCATTAGCATCATCGCCTAGCACCTTGAACTTTAAACCACCTGCTTCAATTTTTCCATGACTTTGTCTTGGATCCATATTGACATTTTTGGCTTTAGCAACACTATCTTTCATAGCGTCAGCTTTTCCTTGTTCGTAAAAATGATTAGCAATAGCGTCAGCATTCATCGCTGTATATAAAGATTTATGATACCCTTTAGCGTCTTCCATTGTATTACTTTTATTCAAAAACTTTTTGACAAAATTATTAATGTCACTTTGGGTTTCTTTTACTTTATTAGCGTCTTTAATGTTAAATCTATATCTTTTATCACCAACGTTATATTCAAATCCTTTAAATTTATTATTAAATACTTGTTCGGTTTTCTTTAAAAATGTAGATTTTTGCGATTCTGCTATTTTTTGGTTTGCTTCTGACTCCTTGTTATATCTATTAAAGAAATTTACAGCTTTTTGTTGTTCTTGAGTCAACTTTGACCCAGCTTTAATTTCTTCATAGTATTTGGACTTTTGCCCGTCCAGATGGGCTTTAGCGCTGGCAACTTGCTCTTTTAGCGCTAGTTTTTTTCTTCGTATATCTCTTTCTTCATCAACTTCTTCATCATAAGAGAACGAATCTTCCATAAGGAAGTTAATTTCTTCATTATTTAGATGAGGTTTTGTTTGTTTATAATATTCATATAATAAATTCTTATCGTCTAACTTACTATAATCTTGATTAAGTTTAACATAATCATCTAAATCACCACCCGTTTCATCCATAAAATCCATTAATTTTTGAATATTTTCAGGTAATGGTTCACCGGTCGCTTCAGATTCCGCTATAGCTTCATCAACCTCTTCTCGAGTTGCTTCTACAACAGCTTCTTGGTCTTCTCCATCTATAGTTATTTCTTCTAATACTGGAGTTTCTGTCTCCACTTCCAGTTCTGGTTCTTTTGTTTCAGTAACTTCTGTTACTTCTTCGTTGGTTGTGGTTTCATCCTCAACAACTTCTTCTTCTACCGCTGGAGGATTACTTAAATCTACTTTTAAAACGCTATCGTCTCCAGCAGACTCAAATTTACTTTCATCAACTTTCTCCACGTGTTCATCACCTGGATCGCCTTGGTTGATTTTTAATGTAGTCTCTTCGACTACTTCTTCTAATTTTTCTTCCATAATATAATATAATAATAATTAATAATTTTTATCTAGGGTCAAACGCTCCTAAATCAAATCCTCCACCCATAGTATCATTACCTGCGGATTCAAAGTTTTTAGGTGGTTTATCCTTTTTTCTTTGATCAATCATCTCACTTTGTTGAGTTGCCTGAATCTTTGTTCTTTCGTCTTTACGATCTTCTTTCTGCTTTTCTCTGTCTTTTAAACCATCAACTTCTACTCCCTTAAGTCGCATGTTATATTCAAACTCTAAAGCCATTAATTGTTTCTTGCTATCAACTTCTAACATCATCTTTTGAGCGTCAATACTAGCTCTAAGCTGTTCTAATTCTGCTTCACTAGCTGTCTTGGCTTTGTTTTTTTGAAGTTCTAATTCTGCTGCGGCTTGAGCAGCTTGTGTATTAGATTGTGTTTGAGCTTGTATATTTTCTAATTGTAATCTTCTATCTCTCTCTTGCTTTTTCGTTCTCCTTATTTTTAATAGTTGATTAGCTAGTTTTATATTCTTAATCTCTCTAAGATCAATAGCATCTTCCAGTTCTATATTTTGTTGCTGTAAAGCCATTTGAATATTATTTTCAAGCATAGCTTTTTCTTCTTCATCTGGTTGTAATTCTATAAATATACCAAAATCATATAAATGAAGATTTTTTATTTCGTCCAATGTAGCAACGTTATGAACACCAATCGCTTGTATAAAAGCGTCTCTTGTTGGGGAGTATTCTATAATATCAGATATTCTAAGTGACAAACATTCTGCTGCTTCAGCTGTTAAAAACAACCCAGCTTGTAATATGTGTCTAGTAGCAGTATTTGAATTAGCAGCAGCCATTTTTTGAATACCAACTAAAGCATTTTTATCTGGCGTGCTACCGTCTCTAGCTTCGTTTAATCCGGTTACATCTCTTATCATTTGTAAATAATAATTATAATTATTTATCAATGCTTGCATTTTATTACCACCACTACCACTTGTTACTTCTTGAATAGGTACTTTACCTGGGTTTAAATCACCATCTTGAGTAAACGATCTACCAATTACCGAACCAGTTTGGAAGAACATGTTTAAAGCTTCTTGTGGGTTATAATTTGTTCCATTGCCTAAATCGATTTCAGCAAGTCCATCAGCGTCTAAATAAACACCATCTGGTATCATACGTGACATAACTTGTTGAAGTTTAAGATGTGTAAGCTGTATCATGTCAGCGAAACCAGTTATTCTTTTCACTAATGAGTCTATTTTTCCATCATACATTCTTGGTGCTACTATACTATAATTCATTTTAACTTTAGTATAATCACTTTTAGGACGCATCATGTTTTCTGCCATTTCCCATCTAAGTAATTTTTCAGTACCAAGAATCATAGCGCCATCATAAAGACACTCTATAGATCTTAACATTCTACTATAACCACCCTCTTTGTCTTTAGGCGGATTAAATGTATCGTCTTTTGGAATTATTTTATCAGCGCCTGTGGCAACTTTTTTAACTTTATAAACCTCATTCATATAAGTTTTATAATTAAAGTATAAAACTTGAATCGTATTGTTATCTTCTTTATTTGAAGAAAATCTAGTACTATTGTTATTTTTATTAAATGATTTATTCTTCATTATATCCTCAAGATCACTTTCGGTTAAATGAGGAAATTGTTTAGCTAGTTCATTTACGGGTATAGATTTAACCTCACCAACATAATATATATCATCAAAGTATGGTGAATCAGTATAAGAGTAAACAAGATTAGCTGGATCAACATAATCTATAGTTACACCTTCTGATGTATTAAACGAAGTTTTAACAGCTCCAATACCTAAAACTGTTAAGTCGTAATAAAATTGTTTTTTAATTAACTCATAATTATTACCTTCAAATAATGTATTTAGAGCTTGTTCTTCTGCGAGTTCTATAGCCTGCTTGTACGTTAACTGCATGTGTAATTCTGCTTCCTCAATAGTTTCTGGAATCTCATCAACATTACTTTCTCTTAGATCCATACCAAACTGTAAAGCAAAATTATTAAAATCCCTCATTTTTATATCCGACATCAACGCTTTCGCGTGTTTAGTTCTTTCTTCTACACCATAAGGATCTTGTGAAAACGCTTTTATATCATAAGTTCTTTCAGCTATACCATTAACAACTATATCTACAAATTTTGAAATAATTGGAATTGGCTTCCAGTCTAAATTTAAATAGGACAAATCGCCATTGATAGACAACTCATCCTTATATTTTTGTATTGATTGCTCACCTCTTGCGTACAATCTTAAATTATGAAAATTATTGAAATTATTTCTATATCTATTCCCATTTCTATCGTTGTTAAACCACTCTGTAGCTATAGCTTTCCCTACTTTTAAACCATAATCATAACTTAGCTTTTCAGCATCGCTTACGGTTTGACTTGGAAAATAATTTTTAATGCCAGACTCTGCCATATTTATTCTTTAATTATTTGAGACACATTACCCTCATTTTTAAATTTGGAAATATGTATATTTAATTTAGGTTTTTCTACTTTTGCGTTTGGTGCATATAAATGTCTATTACAAGCCATTATTGCTAATCCAGAACTTATTGTCGCATCAAACTTTGTTCTTTTTGTTATATCAAATCTACTCCAATCGTTTAATAGAGTATTAAAATATAAATCTCCAAACGTACCATCTTGTTTTATACCCACATGGTCTTGAATATACATTTCAATTGCTGCGGCGTGGGCTTGTTTTATATCTTCACTAGAGTTGGGTATTCCACCAACCTCTTTTTCTGCTACGGATAATTTGTTCCAAATTTTATCCGGTCTATTCATACTAAATCCTCTATAACCTCTTCTTCTAAGATAATAAAGAAGTCTTGGTTTATTATTCTCCGCAAGTATAGGCATTCCATAAAACGCTAATGCCATTAATACATCTTCAAAGAATATCTCTGCCGTAGGTGGTCTTGATAAGTATTCTAAAAAGAAACTATTTGCTGGAGCGTCCTCCATGCTGAATTTAGTTAATCCATGCAAAGCTCCTTTAGATCCTTCTCCATCTACGGTCCCTGATATGTCATATGAGTCGCAACCAAAGGCCCCCATGTGTTCATTGCCAGGATATCTTACACCATTTTTTAATATAACTCTATTTTGAAGTTGTTGAGATGGAACCCAACTTGTTTTAAAACGTCCCTTTGGATCTGGATAAAATATAACTTGTGAATCTTTGACTCCATTCACCCATTGAAAATTACCTGTTGTTATTCCTAAGGTTCTAGACATTTCTTCGTTATAATCTATTTGTTCATATATTTTAACTAAGTTAAATATACTATTTTTTGTTTCATCACGAAAAGCATGTTCTGTTGTTCTAGGAAATTGGCGGTAAAATTCATTTAAAGCATCTTGATCGTCTTTTAAACCATCAGCTTCGTTCTGCCAATTATCAATTACACCTATATCTATTAATTCACCGTCTGGGGCAAACACATCGACGTCAGGAGTAGTAAAGACTGGAATTCCGTGTTCGTCAATAAATCCTTCATAGTTCCATTCCATTGGGACAAACAAAGAGTATAAACCAGATTTCGTCTGACCGTTTCTATTTCTTTTAGTGACATCTGATGCATTGTATAGTTTTTTAAAGTTATCTCCACCTTTGTCCAAGGCGTTTGAAGTACTACCCATCATACATTTACCTATGATTCTACTACCTAATCGTAAACATGTTTTTGTTACTCTCCAATTGTTTAATATATTATCAGGTCTCTCCCATTTACCACTTTCATCGTGTACTAATAAGTTTAATTTTTCACCATCATAACTATTATCACCTGTATTCTTCCAATCAATAGTTGTATCTAAACCTTGTATATCCTCTAACTTTTCGTTAGTCGTTATTTTTTTTCTTGTAAATTTACTTGCTGGTACTCTATATGCTAACTCTGATTTAGGACGA
>Ga0208011_1000338_pt1 | contig 18916 bp, 14 predicted proteins | sample 7_EtaG_FD_184080 | JGI IMG/M metagenome (GOLD analysis project Ga0208011, IMG submission 184080) | Marine viral communities from the Subarctic Pacific Ocean - 7_ETSP_OMZ_AT15161 metaG (SPAdes) (version 2) | ecosystem: Environmental > Aquatic > Marine > Oceanic | place: Pacific Ocean | collected...
AAATGACTTCAGATACGCCACAAAACGGCGCTGGAGTCTTTTGAAATCATCAAGCATATCCGCTGAACATGCCTCTTCTAAAGACAAACCAGAACACAACAATGAAGCATACTCCACGTTTGGATCTGTGATGGAACCTGAGTATTTCCAGGTTTTTGTTAGATTTGTTGGAATATCGTCAAAGTGTAACTTACCATCGACATATATGCCGATACATTCCGATTTATCATCCAACGTTTGAAATATCAAAGTTCCTCCGCATTACGTCTTGCATTCTGTTGTATACTAATATAACTCAAAGAGCCGCGATAGTCAAATGGTTTATTTAAAATTCTTTCAAATTTATTTAAAGCCTGAGTTAAATTTCTTGCTTGATATAATTCTATTGTATCATCAATTAAGATGTTTTTTTCATATTCTTCAAAAGGCGATTCATCCTCTATAAATCTAATCTGGAAATATAACTTCATAAAATATTCTTCAGAAGAATATTGTGCATCAAATTGATCTTTTGTGTATTTTTTAGGTATTACAACTTTTGAAATCGATTTACCTCCACAGTCTTCAGTTGTTAAAAAGTTTTTCAATCTAACCTTATTATACAACTTTAAAAGAAAATATTTAAATTTTCTATAATATCCCCCATGGACGTAACTATATCCTCTTAATAGAACTTTATCAGTGGTATCCAGTCCATATGCTGCAGAATATCCCAACATGGCAGAAGACGCAATATCCGCAACCAATCGCCAAGGAATATTTCTGTCTACCATAAATCCATAAGAATTACAAGCATTTACATAAAATCCCCAATTTTTACTATTAATAAATTGAGCTATTTTTTTATCATCGTTAAATACATCAATGTCAGCTATCTCTAATGCCAACCCAGAGGACATCAATGGACAATATTTACTTTTTACAAATGCTGTCTGCGTAAAAGGAAACTTTTTAGCGCTTTTTCTCATCAACAACATGAATTCCTTTATAAATTCATCAAAATTCTTAACTCTTATATCGCTGCGAAGAAATTCAGAAGAAATTGAATTAAAATATGTATCAATGTGTGCGTCATATAACTCCGCAGAACTTCGATAAGATTTATATACCTTCAAATTGCTCAAAAAAGGATCGCTTTTCGATATCTTACCAGTTAAAGCGCATTTTTGAAATTGTATCACAAGATCTTCAAAGGCGTCCACTACAAAACTTGCTGCTTTATTAGGCACCTCGCCACCTGCAGAGTTTTTAAAATCTTTTAAACCTGCTGCGGCTGAGTATTTTATCGGCATAAAAGTTCGACTTGTTCGGCCGTAAAAGAACTTTTCTCCAAAATTAAAATCTACAATATTCTTGTATTTTAATGATTCACGAACCATTTTACCTTTATAAATCGTTCTCTTTCGAAAAAGATCTTTTGATGACTCATTATTTTCTTCTGCATAAAACAAAGACATTTATTACTCCTTTATCCACCTATAATAGAACTCCACCAACCTGTATCATCTTTCGCTTCTTTTCTGACTGACTCTGCTTCTGGGCATGTCCGATCTACTGCTGCTTTTTCTTTCTTTGCTATTTCTGTCGTACCTTCGGCTCCAATAGAAGCAACCCATTTTGCTGAGATTTTAGTATCTGCTTGTCCTTCTCCCAATGTGGTAGTCGAGCGATATATCATGCAATACCCACCAATACCATATTGTGTCAAATCATAAGTGCCTTCATCAGAAGTTGTACTCGGAGCAAACCCATGAGGATCCACAAAAATATATGTCCCAGGAAATGTTTTCACATTGGCATATGTTTCAATCTCAACATCGTATACCTCTCTTAACTGCTCTAATCCATCATATCCCTCGCTCTCAAATCTTGTTTCTTTTAAAAATTTAGCATCAGTTTTAGAAAGATTGATTGTTTTTACAATTCCTCTATTCTTTCCTAGCATATAATGAAAAATACCACGAGCTTCATCTTCTTTGCGAACGCCATTCATGTATTCTGCTGGCTGGGTTCTGCCGGCGAAAAACGTATAATAGTTTATCTCTTTGGGTCCAAAATTATCAGAAGATGGACTTCCCCCAGGAATGCCTCTGTATCCCGAAATATTCAAAAGAGGTGCGGTTGCCTCGTCCACTATCACTCTTGAAGCTGCTTTCTGTTCTTTGATCTGTTCTCTGATAAGGTCCGTAAGTTCATCATATTGTGATCCATTATTTCGATATGAAGTAACAACGGCTTGATTCAACCTCGTTGCTTGCTTAACCCCTCTATCAAAACAACTCTCATTATTAAGAAATTCCTTAACTAAGTTATTAAAGAAATCATTTAAAAACACACTTAATGGATAGATTGTTTCTTCTTTTTCTAATACTTTAGCGGTTAACCACGAAATAAAATATTTTACAGATATCGGAACATCTCCAAAATTCACAAACGTGCTGGTGCCGCCATCGGCAGGATTAATTATCTCCAATGGACCTAATAATATTCGTAGTTTTTTAAAATTCAAGTAAAGCTTTTTAAATCTCTTTGTCTCAGCATCCAAGTCATCAACGCTTATCTCCTCATCCCATAACATATCAAATACCTCTATACTATCTTTCTCCAACCAAGCTGGCATTCCTGATAATGTCTGATCGATTCCTTTTAAAATAACATCAATCAAATCACTAATATAGAAAAATGACACTTGTTCGTGACTAGGGTGAATAGAAGCTTTAGCAAACTGCTCTTCGTCCAATGTTTCATCAGACATGTCGGCATACTCTTTTTCTAAACCTTTAGCCAACGCAAGAGCTAAACTTTGATCTGTTTTAATTTCGCTAACGTCAAACTCTCCAATGTTAGAGTAAGGGCCGCTTATATTAAAGTTTTCGATATCATCATGAGATGTATTTATAAAATTTACTTTATTAGCAGTCAATAATCCTTTCATTATCGATCTCAAACTTTCTTGTTTTTCCCAATTAACATCATTGCTTTCAAGATCTGCTTTCTTAATTTCAGCCATATCTTCTGCGTTACATTTGCCTTTGCTGGAAATTGTCTGATATTTGAGTTTTCGCATTACACGCTTATGTAATATATTTGAATCAAAAAACACATTAAAATTGGGCTGTTCAAAGAAATCCTCTACATATGCAAAATAGTCAATTATAAAATTAACGCGACCCATTTGATCAATCTTAAATTCATGAATCGTCGGAGTTAAATTTAACGTCACAAATGAATTATTAACTGCGCTATTAATATCATCCTTTTTGTACGTCGCTCCACCAAATTTAGTACCTCCAAGGTAAGTTGAACTGTCTTTTGGTAGTGCCCATCCAACCACTGCCTTCAACCTAAAGTTTAATTTTGCCAAATTATCTTTTATTATTTGCTGCATCGACTCTTCTACTTCTGCGCCTTGTTTGGCAGTACCTGTCTTTAGAGCCAAATCAATATATCGATAGCCGCCTCTATCTTTAAGCAACTCATCAAAGCTATTAGCAAAAATATTCAACTTCGCACTAATACTCTTTTTAACAGCAAATGGATTGTTTCCATCATAAGTGAATGAAAAATCTTTTATTCCTGCTCCAAAGCCGCGTTTGGTTTTATCTACCAATAATTCTTCTACACCCTGTGTTGGATTGTAGTTTGAAGCAAAAAATATTTCTTGTTCTGTTTCTTTTATCTGTCCACTGTCATCTTCATCCATATTAATTCTATATAACCTAATTTGCGGCTGCAAAGCGGAAATATCTTTATTCTCCATATCAAAAAAAACATGCTGGGTTGGTGATTGCGTTAGATTATTCAAAAACCCATAAGGATCGCCGTGTGCCATCAAACAAGCATTAAAATCTCCACCGCTCTGTTTCTTCATTAGTTCCACTAGCACTCCCATTCCCTCTCTAGAAGTGTAAGTAGTAGTAGAATACGGAAGAGGTTTTGGAATTAATTTCTCAAGAGTATTTCGTTTATATCGTGCTAAATCAAAAATATTTGAAAGCAACCAGCATTGTTCTTTAAATTCTGGTGCAGTTCCAAATCTAGTTTTAGCAAATTCAGTTACAGATTCAGCACGATTATTTTCCTGTTCTTGTAGGCTGTCTTTAAGCGCTTCTTTTTGTGCTGCTTCGTCGATGCCCACTTCTGCCAATTCTTCTGCATCGGCATCATCGAGTTCATCCAATGAATTTTCAAGTGCTTTTGCGAGAGCCTCATCTGCGAGTTTGATGCAGGCCGATGCTACTGCGAATGTAGTACGTGCTACAGCTAAATCTTTTAAAATTGCTTTAAGTTCAGATGGTACGTTGTCGCTTTTGTCTATTGCAAGGTTAGTGCCCGAGAGGGTGAAAAAGCTTAATTTATCATCGAAAAACCAGCCCGAATCAGGTATCGTCCATGTATATTGGAAGTTACTAAAACTTGATAACGTGTGGCCATCAGTGGTGGCGCCAGCTTCGGTATGATTTGCCGTAAGGACTTCCGCAGCGGCTGCATAATAACTTTCCTCGTCGAAGGATTCTTTAGCAGAACTTAATATATTTATATTGCTTTCACTAATCGATTGATCAAGCGATGCGCCAGTAGATGTTGTAAGTTCACTTGATTTATAAATCTTTGGCAAATTTAATTCTGAATTATTTGAAGAATATTCATTATATTTTTCAATCAAATTATCAAAATCTTCTAAACCTGTAGAAAGCCCTGAAGTACATTTTTGAAGCGAATCAAATAACTCTTCTTTAGCGCTGTCGTTTGCAATTAGTGCTTCTTTTAACGATTCATCATACCAAGGCATCTACCTATCCCTCTCCAAGCGCTTTCAATGCTGCTTCAATGTTCACAGGCACTTCTATCACATCACCAGGCAAAAGATGTGCTTCCGTGGGCGTTCCATTATACCAGGCAATAACCCACCAAAATTTAACATCTCCATAATATTGATTTGCCAATTTATAAAGTCTATCGCCATATGTCCAAATATGTGAAGTTGTAGTCACAGACATTCTTTGACGTATGGTGGGATTATGAAGAATAGGTGTTTCGTAGTGTCTAATATTCTTTAAACCACGAGACTTTCGCAAAGGTTTATAATATTCATTATTGTTATTTAAAATTTTATATCTATTGTATCTTGGCATTATTTATATCCTTATTAATCATCTAAAGTGAACTCTCCTTCACCTTCTTGAAATGCGCTCCAACTCGCTAATCTATCGCCTGTTTCTGCCATTTCCGCAAATCTTTCGATGTCTTCAACTTGAGTAGAAACTGCTTCTGTTTCAGAGACAGTTTCTTTATTAAATAAACCATCAGTAACGCTTTTTATTTTTGCTGCAGCATTCGCAAGTAGACCATCTGATGTCTCTCTTCCTGATTGTTCATCTGCCTTAATCTGTGAAACAACTGACTGTCCTGTTGCGCTATTATGAATATTCTTATTTGTTACCTCCCCTTCGTCTTTAAGTCCAACGCCATATGGAAATAGTCTCTGTTGGCCGGCGCGGCTATTCTTGGTAGTGCCAGGGTGTGCGCTAAAAGTATCAGTTTCATCCCACCCAAGAGGATGTTCATGAATTGGAGAAAATGATAGAGCAACATCCAATAATTTTGGAAGTAGAGCATTCTCTCCAACAACAAATGATCCATCATCGCCTTCCAAGTTGTGGTTAACATTAACATAATCTAAAGCCCCCAATAGTCCATCGTGTGATTGCCAAGTTTGTAATTTTGAATATCTACCTAAATCATCAGATGTCTGGGCCATTTGTGATGAAGAAGTTGCAGAATAACCATAATCTCTATCCATGTGTGAAAATCTATCATTTGTATTTCTCAAGAGATTCATTACCTTCAATCTAATCAATGGTGACTGTGATATTGTCTGGGCGCCCTGCACGTCAGTATAGTTGGGATACATAAATTGAATCAATTTCTGCACTTTTCCCAAATTCTCGTATGCTTCGCTTTGCGAATATGCTGGTATTTTGAACGCTAACGTTATCTTTCTCTGTGTATTCTTGAATAAGTAAATCGGATCCGCTCTACCGTATACTGTTTCAGCGGCCCAATCACTATTATACGCTTCATTGAAAGCAGTAATAAATGCTTTAAAAAACACAGATTTTCCTGTTGGAGCGTGCTGAAAAGAGATGAACATCTTTCTTCCATTAGCGAACGCATCTGATCCATCAACAACATACATGCTAGTATTACCAACACTAACTTTCTCGTTTTTAAAATATCTCGTAGCATTAAAATTGCTCAGAAAGTCTTGTTCATCATTATCATTTGCCATTTATCGTCTTCTCCTTTTTATTATGGGCGGCGAGCGTCTATTAATTTTATAACTTCGTCTTTTGTCACGACACCATCTGTAAACAATTTTCTTGTCTGTGCGGCGTCTAGTTTCAGTGTAATCTCGGCTGAAGTAGGTGCGCCCCCGCCACCGCCGGCTACATTCAAATTTGCCGCTCCTGCTTTAATATTTTTTGTAATCACAGTTGGCGCTGTACCCATCGCTGCTTCCGCTGCTGCTGTCATTGTCATCGCAACAGCAACCGCTTTTGTTTCTGGTATAGAATCGATTGCTTTTGCTATATTTTCAAAATCTTTAGCAAGTGTTGTAAATTCTGTTGAGACCTCAATTAACTCTAAAAGATTGTAAATAACGTCACCCAAACCAGAAAAAGAACTTACAAGCTTTCCAAATCCTTTTGCCATCTCTCCTATTCCTACTGACGCCAGCATAACGCCGGCACCGATTGCCATCACAGCGACACCAAATGCTAGCAGAAACGTCACTCCAGCTTGAGCGAGTGGATTCAGTGCCATCGCACCCATTATGTGCGCCAATGCAATTATCGTCACACCAAGCATGGCCAAAGCAGTAGTAAATCCTACCAGTTGCTCGGTATTTAACATGGAAACCCCATCGGCCATATTTCCTATTCCTGTGGCGGCGAGTCCAATACCAGCACCGACCATGTACAGTGCTGCGCCAAATGCCAACATGTTCAATGCGGCTGAAACGGATACTTTACTAAGGTTCTTTTTCATCATTATGTTTTTTTGTTCTGCCTGGGATTGTCTGTCTGTTGCGGCGGCATTGAATATTTTCTGAAATGTTTCTTTTATTATGAGCGCTATACTTTTTAAACGTAAGGCGTTCAATACAACTCCTATTGCCTGGAGTGCCTTTTGTGCTAATACCCATGCCATTGTAAATTTAATAATCGGTATTACAATATCTTTATATTCTTGCAACGCTGACACAAAACTACGAAGGCCCTTGATTAATGGCGCTAATATTACAGCCGCCTCTGCTAGAAGTGCATTCAACTCTGTCTGTAAATCTTGTACTTTTGCAGCTTCTTCTTTCATGTCGGTAAGTTCTTTACTAGTCTTACCTATATCGCCGGCTAATCCATCCATTTTACCTGAAAGCATCATCGCTAAATCGCCAACATCATTTAGTCCAAGAGATTCTGTATAAAATTGTCTCTGATAATAAGACATCGTATCGAACGATAATCCAGCGTTAGTGATGGCATCTCTGATCATCCCAAAACGTGCATCTGGATCTGTCTCCATCATCATATCCATTGCATTCACAAAGTTACCGCCTAATGCAGCATTAAGCTTACCCGCCATTCCCGCTGCTTCTTCAAAAGTATCAAACTTATTTGTGAGTTGGAGTATTTTGTTCATCTCCATACCTGTGATTTTTGCAGTCATTTGTAAATCTTTAAATGCTTTCATACCTTGATCGCCAAACTTTGCCAGTTGTCCACCAGCAGTGGCAAATTCAGATGTCATCTGAGCCGGCGATAATCCAAGATCCTTTGCATGCGCCGTTATTTCAAGCATCGAAGCTGCAGCAGATTTACTAGACACACCAAACATCTTTGTTGCGTTTTGCATTCCCTGGCCAAAAGAATCTTGCTTAACTCCCAACATCCCTAATGTAGTGCCTACGTCAGCAATTTCTTCTCTGGTTGCTTTTGTCTGCATTGTAAAATCAGTATAATTGACATACAAAGATTCCATTGCTGCCGAAACATCAGCTATCGTTGCGCCTGTCTCTCTAGTGCTCTCGTATACTTCTGTTATACTACTAGCAAAAGCCTCAGAAGCCCCTGTTGTCTTTCGAAATGCATTTTCCGCATCATAAAGCTTTAAAGCTAATCCTGCAATATTGTTGATACCAGCAGTTCCAATGCCTGTTAGTACTTCGTTAAACGCGCCTCCTACAGACTCTGCTTCTGCCAGGGCAGTCATTATTCCATCTATTTTGCCAATGAAATCAGCAGATTCCTTCATACTGAAGGCTCTTTTGAACGTTGCTTCTATCTTTCCTGCTATTGCGGCGGTTTTTTCTAATTTTTCATTAAGTTCTTCGGCTGTTTCAACTCTTGCTTTTGCGGTTCTTAATTCATCTTCTGTTGTGCTTTCTGTTTTTAGTTTTAAAGCGTAATCTTTTTCCGCTATTTCCAACTGTAATTGTGCTAATTCTTTTCTATCTTTTTCTGAAGAAGCTATATTTTCCAACTTTTCAGCTTGTCTTGTTAAAGTCTCTAATTCCTCTCGCTCGACGGCATTTGTTTCTAGGCGTGTTTTTTGGATACGCACAACAGCCTCTTCAACGTTGAGATATCGTTCATCGAGGGTGGCAAGAAAGTCGCTCTCTTCCTGAGTAATGCCGACGCCGGCTTTTTTTAATGCATTAAGTTCTTTAGCTCTTTCCAGTTGTTCTATGGAAGGATAATTATTGCCATTAGTCACAGTTGTGCCCTCTTATTCTAACTTAAATAGTTTCTCATTAAAAAAGACAGGGACTAACCCTGCCTTCTCATACCAGCTAAATGCGGTGGCAATTGTGGCTGATTTTGTGATGTTAATGTTTGCGAACCACGCCCAGAACCTCGTTGTGCCGACTCAATTGCCTCTTTTTCTGTCTCTAATTGTCGTATCAGTCTCTCAACAAACCACTTCCTCAATCCGACTGGAAGATTATATGCTTCGGAAAAACTCCAACCGCCTGAATACTTTAAGAAGAAAAACTGTTCGTAAATATTCTCAATGTATTCATCGGTCAGGCCAAAAAAAGTCCGCACTAAGCGGAACCTCCATTTCCTGTGCAAATTCACACTGGGTACATTCAAAATATTGAGTTAAATCAACATTTGGCGCAACGAAACGGTAGGCAAGTCTAATATGTCTTGCATCCATTGATGGAATATTAGCAATCAAATAATTAATTGCTTGTTCTGAAGTATCATCATTAACAGCAACAACAATATTCTTTAATTGTCTGGTTACATTTTGTTCGTGTTTCTTTTGTTTTCGATCCTGCTCCATTCCAGAGAATATTGCTTTCTCATCTCTTCCTGTCAGCAATCTAAAAGTCACAACAACTCTTGTCTTTGGCAGCGTAAGGTTAAACGTACCATTATTATTATCACTTACATCCCAACCATCTTTTTCTATCTCACCTTCGTAAACATCAGCCTTATTTAAATCAAAGGCAAAATCTTGAACAGTCATGCAACTAGGACATGTTACTTTTGTCGTATAGTCATTACCATACGCTGATACTCTTGTGGCAATAATAATAGCATTTCTATCGCCAACCAATAACGAATCAGGATTAATACGTTTATTAACTATTAGACTACCAATAACTCTATCCAAAGCAACACCCTTCTTCAGAAGAGTTCTAGATGTCAGCATATCTTCTTCTTTTGCTGTCATTTGACGAATTTCAATACTACTTTCACCATGCAGCGGATGATCTTCTGGATAAAACTTACCACCTGAAGGTAGCTCTACAAACTCTGTAGGAACTACAAATGAAAAAGGAGTTGATTCTCCCTGCATTACTTGTGGCGGTGGACTGGTATCCTGTTGTTGAGCGCCACCAGTGCGTTCTTTATTTCTCGACAATATACACCTCTCGTTTTATTGTGTTATAAATTTATACTCCGAAGAATTCTGTTCCACCAGCGCCAGCAACCGCAACAGATGCGCCGGCGGTCTCTACTCGCGCCCAATCATACTTAAGCTTGACTGACATTTCAGTAAGATCATCGGTATCATAACCCAAATCGCCATATTTAACTTCTTGGATCCATGAATTCCAAAGAGTCCAGGTTTCCAATGGATTTCCATCTGAGTCGATTTGAGTAATAATGATTGTTCCCAAAGCACCAGCGGCTTTAGCTTTTGACATTGTAGACAACGAAGTAGAATCCGTAGGTGGAGTATATCCTGATTGTACCACAATATCAGAAAGAGTTGCAGCCATGTCTGGGTCAACTGGATCAACTAATGTAATATCGACGGCATTCCAAGTTACTGAGCCGGGGTAGTAGAAAGTGTGGTTGAGGAACTTGTGTGTTGACTCTGCTATCGCAAAACCGGGCTTTGTACAAGTTTTTGCGTACCAAAGCATAGCGCCGCCCTGCGCTGCTTGGATACCTTGAAACTCTACCGTAAACCGAAACTTTCTTTTCGGATCTTTGAGCGTTGTATCTTCTCCAAAGTTTGTTGACCAAAATGCCATTTTATGGGACTCCTATAATCTATTCTTAAATAGTGCGATGGAGGAAAATCCCCCACCATTTTTAATCATCGAATGATGCACCGGTTGAAGCAATAACAAAGTCAATTGCAATGAATTCGATTGCTCTTGCCGGTTTAATCATAATCTTAGCGTAAAGAATGTTCTGATCGATAAGATCTGGTGTTGTGGTTGATTCATCGAGGATTAATCGATAATCGGTGATACCAAATCGTGTCTTAACATTCGCAAGGAAAGGTTCAATAAGTGACTTAAACCTATTCCAAGTAGACTGAACGTTCTGTTCAAATAGAACCTGAGTAGAAAGAATGGAAATTTGCTTCTTCAAGAAAATAACCAAACGTCTGACGTTAATTCTATCTAATGCAGATTGCCGCTCTTGAAGTGTTTTCTGTCCAAAGACTACGATTCCGCTAGATGGAAAAGAAGCAATCGGATTGATATTTGACTCATAAAGCGTATCACGATTCTTAGAAGTAAGCCGCTCTGTAACGCCAGTAACCGGGATTCCTGCTGCGCCATCAGTAAGACCGCCTCTATTAAATCCAGCAGGAGCGAACCATACATCTGACTTAGCTTGTGAACTCGCTAACACCCCCATCATCGCAACAGAAGGCGGAATCCAAAGCATTTGACCAGTATTGGCATCTCTCGTCTGAACCCATGGATAAAAAGTACAACCATAACTCGAATCGATTTGCCTATCTTTCAGATCAATGGCGCGTTGAGTAGGATCTGCGGCAATTCGATCTGCCTTGCTAGATTTATAAGCTTCATGAGAAGGAATATAAACGCTAGCCAAATCAATCATGGCTAATGAATCTGCACGTTCTTCACAAACGTCAATCATATGACCAGTTAGCGCATCATGAGTTAAGCCAGGAGCCACTAGAAGGTTCATATCAACAAATTCAGGATCTGATACAGTATCTATAGCTCGCTTCCATGTATAAAATCCATAGTTATTTGTGTCTGTTCCGCTGGCCAAACTAGCATTATATACAGGATCTGGGTTAAGAATGTTCCATCCGTCAAAGCCCCCCCAGAAAGGAGCAGTAAAGGAATCATATCCAGCATTAAGAAGGGTGCTATCCGTCACGGCGCCGTTGTGACCATCTGAGTTAACGCCGCGCCGGGAACCAGACTTATAAGAGTATTGGGCGCCAGCAGAAGCAGAAATGTCGTTCATAGAGAAAACATATCCATATGCGCAGATGCCAGCTAGTGCGCTTGGGTGTTTTGTAGCATAAGTTGTTGGATCATCTGGCATGAGTGATGTTGGCAACCATAGCCTATGAAAATCACCAACGCTAACATCGTGCGTTGTGCTTGTTGCAGTCCTTGTTGTCTGCATTCCAAAATATGCCTTTGTTGCGTCTGTTAGACCACCATCAGATGCCGATACACGAAGACGAACCTCTGGGAAACTAAGCGAGCCAGTAGCGTATCCAAGCGCTGGCGTGCCGGCGGTAGAAGAAAACGCACGAATCGGGATATTGAAAAGATCCGCAGTGGCGCCACCATCGGAAGCACTTCCAATTGTGCCGGAACAAGGCGTTCCTAAATAAGAAGCACTATTAGGTATAGACGAACTAATGTGAAGAACGTGCCTGGGCCTTGGAGGGCCAAAATATCCAAATGGAAGGAGAAGAGGATCGGTTGCGCCAGCTTCTACATCGGAATTCATTTCAACATAAACAAATTTAGAGTTATTAGTATACTCACCATATGTCTTGAGCGCTCTCTCGGTTGAGTTCCAACTATTATACTTATCACCAATTTTTCTTGCAACAAAGTTTGGCGAAGTTGGATCAAGCGTACAGTTGTCGAATCTTTCAAGTACTGATACTTTATTATCGGTATCAGAAAGACTTCTAATTAACACAGAGAATGTGCCGTAATCAGTAGAAGTGCTAGTAGTTTTCCTAATCTTGGCAATTGATACCTTACAATTTTTATGTAGCCATTCGCCATGGCCGCGACCCTTCAAGCGGAAAAGTTTTTGTGACAACTCTGGGTTAAAACTACTGGAGTGGCCCAAATCCTGTCCAATAAACCATCCAGCAACCGCCTCTCTAGATGCCTGCCGCATCGCATGCGGGCCGCTTGTAGTAGAGGCGCTCAAGGCAATAGGAACGATTGTAGCAGTGGTGGCTGCGCCTACGAGGCTAGCATCGCGAACCGATTGCTCAAACGTCTCACCAAGCCAATAACGCTTAGCAGAGGCACTTGGATAAAACGTCCCGCCGGTGGATGTCAATTGTGGGTTTGTATTAAAAGCTTTTCGAATAAACAACTCTGATGTATCATCGAAGTTAAAAGCAACCTCTTGAGTTCCGTTTAACGATTCGGAAAGTACTAAAGTATAGTTATTGCTCGAATCACTATTAATAAGTACACCATAACAACTACCAGTTAGAGAGCCGTCGGATCCAGCAACTGTGCCTGTTAATTGAAAAGATGCGGAGGTTTCAGCATAAAAGATAGCGGCCAAAGTGCCAGAGCCGGGTTGGGCGCCAATTGCCATTGATGCGCTAGTAAATATCCACATTCCAAAAGCGCCGCCGTTATCAAAGTTGGCAGTATCATCAAGGGTGGCCGGGCTTTGTGTGGTTTGCCACCCAGCAACACCACCACTGGTACCATTGGAATCTTGTTGGCCAAGAAGTCTTACATAAGTTACAGGAGCAACATTTGCTCTTAAAAATGCTTTTGCAGCATACGTACCATACATCGGAGACTGATAGTTACCATCACGATAAACATCTCCCCCTCCACTCCCAGGAACTGTATCACCAAACATCGTGACGAAATCAGAGTATGATTCAACCTTTACAGGCTGCATTGCTAGCCCACGAGTTGAGCGACCAATAATAACTGGACCGATAGCGTCGGCTGACTTTGGAACAAAGGAGTTATCAATCTCGTTGATAAACACCCCAGGAGATACAAACTTAAAACTTTTAACTGACATGTTGTGGATTCCTCATAATTAAATCATATAAATGATAGTGTAATCAAGAATAAATAGTATTTCTATTCTCAAAACGCTCTTCTTTACGGAAGAAAAAAGTCATCATTACCTTCAGGAACTATACTCTCTGAAGGAAATGTTATTTCTACTACATTTTCATCCACTCTTACAATAGGTCTATCGTCATTTTCACCCTCACCTATTAGATATCCTAACACTTTAATAGTAACTTCAGAACTAAACATTCTTACTTCTTCTGCGAGATTGTTAACATTATTACTATGTGTAAATCCTTGATCGATAAATGCTTCATATAAATGACCATTTCTCTTCATCGTAAAAGCATTAATCTGACCAGTTCTAGCCATGAAAGGCGATAGCAAATCATTCATTTGTTGTTGAAATTCTGTTTTAATGGATATTTTATATTCCACATTCACATACACAGGAATAGGAATTGACAAACTCTGTATAACAACTTTTTTGTTTACTCTTGGAAAATACTTTTGCATTGAACCGGAAGTAAAATTTTCTTTTCGTGTATTGCCCACAACAGCAAAGTTTCTTGTCTTGTCTTGAACTATTCTTTTTGCAATAACCATGCGGCCTATTCTGCCATTTTTATCCTTTGAATATAGGTGAGCCTGAAAAGAACCCTTTCTTGCTGGATCTTTTGTGATACCTGTTCTCTCTATTGATATCAAGGGGAGCTTTAATGCTCCGGAGTCATCTCTAAGTTCTCTATTGTTTTTAATTTGATATGCTCTCTCGGGCGCTTGCCATAAAACAGGCACAGCCTTCCACCCTTCGTTTGTTCTGGCTTTCATATCTAAATCTTCTTTTAACCACGACATTATAGAATAATCGATAGTTTCGATTGTAGACGCCAGCATACCTACTTCACGAAGATGATAATCCCCAGGAGGCATCATAGCAAAATCAAAGTTATCAGGTAGCATCGAAGAGTCCCTTTCTTGATCGTTTGCAAATTGCAGATATCTCAAAGATATTATTAACTTGTCCAAACAGTTGCTTGTTTTCGGACAATTTAACTATCTCATAATAGTTATCACCATATAAAACAAAATCACCTTCGCGAACATATAAATCTTGATCCTCTTCTAATCTTCTTTTATGGAAATGTACATTAATCTCCCAAGATTTATCAACACCTGCGTTCTCCATATAAGTCGTTGAAAATTCAGTAAATTCAACCAACGCATAAACACGCATTGGGGGCAAATATGTTTTTTCTATTGCTTCTCCATATAATTCATGAAAATTCGTTGTCTCCATATCAATAGAATAATATAATATCTGCTGCCCAATTACCTTTTCTATTAACTCATCATTAACTTGTTTAACTAAATCACGTTCTTTCTTTCCCAAGAACAGTGGCGGTGGTGGTTGTGCTGGTCTTTTCCATTCGTCTGACATTGTTTATTATCCTACAAAAATAGGTAACGGCGACTGCTTCAAAGTGTTTGCTGCAGCATCTGTTATTTCTGCATCCTTTTTGACAAGTTCCGAGTATTCCATCTCTTTCAGAATTTCCATTAATTTATCTCTAAGTGTTGTTTGTTCTTCTTTTGCTTGAGCTAATAATTCTGAGTGGTTTAACGTTACGCTTTCTCCAGGGATCGGAATAGTAGTAAATTTGCCTCTAATCTGCCCTAACATCTCTTTGCACAAAGCAAGGGCATATTTTCGAATCCATTGTTTTCCAATAGCATTAATATTCGCATAAGGTATATTATCAAGAGGCATTGTATTGACATTATTAACCCCCTTAATGCCGGCTCTAGTGCTATCTTCTTCAGACCAAGCATCAGTTTTGATATAGAACCTAACCCATATTTTTTCTCCGTCTGAAAATGCCCAATCACTAGGATTGGGATATAATCTCAATTTATTATTAATCAACTCATAAGAATAATGAGATGTTCTGGTATATATCGAATCTTCATACATAATAGCTTGCATTTTATTTTGCCAAGTTGGAATAATCTCAAACGTAGAGTCATCAGCGAACTGGCCATATGTCGAATAATTTCCAACCACTCCTACGCCCCCATAGTACCCATAGAAGCGCCACATAGCCCGTGGAGACTTGTAAAAAACTTTTGTGACATAGACCCTGTTATAACCAACTTTTCCAGCATAAGGAACAGCGTCTCCAGAATCATTAACCCCAGAGTCTGATGAACTTGTAATGATAGCTTGAATATCATAATCTTGCACTAAGTCTGTTGGTTGAAAAGAAGCAGAATATTCACGAAGTGTTCCACCAAGCCCAGCTGCAGTAGTTACACCATCGCCAACATTCATGGCATATGTAAATTGATATCGAGGAAACGTTAAATTAACTCCACTGGGTCCTGTTAATAAATCGCCTTTATGATTAAACGTGCCGGTAGTCGCTCCCAGAACACTAGAAAGTGTGTTTTTTCCATGATGGAGATTAAAAATATATGAATATTCTAAAACTGCCTCTTCATAGGCTGCATAGACATTTGATGGTGTTAATTCGATATCAACAACGTCACCACCAAGTTTTTTATACACATAATTAACTTGTAGAGATGCTCCGCTTAAAAAATCACTTGAACCAGTATAAATACCAAATGGAACTGCTGCAGCTACCAAATCATAACTACCCGTTGAAGTTAATATAACAGCACTTTGTGTAGACTTAGGAGTCAAATTTGTAGGCATTATTAGTTTTCCTCAATTATTCATTAAATAAATAGTATTTTATAAAACAAAACCCCCAGATATACTGAGGGCTTTAATATCAAAGCGAATTTTGATTAAGTTGTTGACTGATTAGCCTTTTTACTAGTCTTTTTTCTTGTGGTGCTGTCCGGTGTTTTAGCTGTTTTTGGCTTCGGAGAGGCTTTTGGCTTTATTTCAACTTTTTCCTCTTGTAAGACAACTTCTGATTCAGGCGCAACTTCAATAATTTCGACTTCTGGCTCTTCCGCTCTGCTTAAGTGCTGTACGCAAGGATGGTTGGCGTGTTTCACTCCAAACTTCGTCCTTGCTGACTTTAATCTTCTTTTCTTTCCCATGGTAACTCCTTGTTATATAATAAATAGTATCATTTTTATAAAACGAAAATCTCAAAAAATTGGTGGCGAAAAAAATTCGCCCCCATAGTTAAAAACCATCCTTTTATAATCGTGTTCCTGTATCGACCTATTTCAACGATACTAGGAGGTAGCTCAAAGTCTACCCGATAACTTTAGTGTGAACTTTAAGTTCATCTGTAAATAGTTCTATAAACACGAAAGCCTTCGTCCGAAGACGAAGGCTTTACGTTTTATTTGGCTACTAGTGTTTAGCTAGTTATGCGCCTGCCTCACCGATGAGGCCTCTTACGATAACTAGACCATACATATCAGGCCGAACCATCTTTTTACCGTAACGAGTCATCACACCCTTGCGAGGTACGAAGTCTTCTGGTCCAAAGATAGTGGGGGTAACTTGTAGTGGCACATAAGGTGCGTATACATATCCAGATTCAAGGAAACTGGATCCCCGGCGACCAACTAATATGACGTTACGAAGGAAGTAGGGGTCTACAATCACATCGAACTTCTTAGTTAGAGAGCCAACCTTGACGGCACCAACGGTACCCTTGTCATCATCACCAGTGATGCTAGCGCGGAATCCAGCGGTGAACTCAAGGATGTTAGCAACTTCAGGTCCGCAGACGATGAAGTTAGCACCACCCCGCAGAGTCTTGCGGTGGATCTGGGCTGAAACGTCATTAATGGTTTCAACAAGAGTCTCATACCATTCACTAACTGTGCCAGTGAAGTCTGGAGCAGCAGAGCTAGCACCAATTTCAGCACCAGTGGTACGATTCAAAAACAGACCTGGCGAACGTGACCAGTAGTAAGTGCCAGCAGTAGCACCTTTAATAAGATCTGTAACAATCTCACGATCAATTTCTAGAGCGATTTGCTCAGAAAGAATGCCCGTAAGCTCGACTTCAGCATCAAGGTTGTGATAAGCGTTTAAGTCTTGTCCCAACTCTGGCGTCCACTTAGCTTTCAACTTTTTGGTCATTGCGGTAATAGCCACAGAATCGACTTTGATATCGATTTCTGGGATATTTTGGTTATTTTCCAATCCCCATGGCGAGTCGCCAATAACAGCACCAACAGCGCCACCTGCAATGAAATCATCGGTAATCATCCAAGATGCCGAGACGTTTAGAGCAGTATAAGCAGCCCCACCAGCAGCATGAGTTGAACCAGTAAGAAGCTGTTGCAACTGAGTCGCAGTAGCGGCACCATCGTAAGATACGAGAACAACAATAGCGTGAGTAGTAGTTGAACCAGTAAACCTCGTAAGGCGCTTAGCCTGAACACCAAATACTCCAGCTGAACCCGATGAGGCAATCTTGGCCATACCGCCGTTTCCAGCAGCACCAGAAAGCACGATTGCGGATAGATTGCGATTACCCGAAGAGGAATCGAAATCAGTAAGATCGCTCATTAGAATACGACCGACTGCAACGGTTGCAGTACCAGACTGAGATTCAAGCTCAGGATCGTACTGACAAAGCTTTGGAACGTCGCCAGCAGAGGAACTATACACACTTGAGGTAATATAGGCTATTGTAACGAGGCCAGATCCTGTTGGAGACGAATATGCGTTATTCAAGCTATATGGACCTTCTTCGGCGTCTGAACCACTAATGGAAACACCATCCACAAGCCCCTTGGCTACAACAGAACCACCCCATAGTGACTCTTCATCACCTTGCGGATCACCATATCCTAGACGTGGAAGCCCTGCGCCGCTTGTTGAAACAGTGAAGTCTAGGAAGAAGATGAGTCCACTTGGCAGACTCATCGGCTGAACGGAAACGAGATCGTTTGCGATCAAACCTGCGAATACCCTACGAACGATAGGGAACGCAACAGCAGCAAAACCCTCAACATCGCCGCCGGCCATAGTGCTAGCCTCGCGAAGAAGTTCTTTTGCTTGATTTTCGAGAAGACGAGCCATCGTTTGACGACCGCGGTCCTTGTCAAGACCCTCTAGAAGTCCTGTCTTCTCCCATTTATTCAATAATGCGTTACCTTCAGCACGCATATCACGATTAATAATACCTTCAGTTAATCTTTCTACAATACCAGCCATTTTTAAATCTCCTTTTTAATGTTTAATTCCGGCTAACTTTCTCATTCTATCTAAGAATGGGTCAGTTGTCTGTGCTTCTCTGCGAGATGCACGAATAACAGAGGATGGACGAGTGATAGCTTCGCTCAACGATTGCGGGGCACGTTTAGAATGTGCCGGCGTTGCGCTTTCTAGTGTATCATATATTGTCTTCGCCTCTAAAACGGAAC
>Ga0208011_1000340_pt1 | contig 18895 bp, 35 predicted proteins | sample 7_EtaG_FD_184080 | JGI IMG/M metagenome (GOLD analysis project Ga0208011, IMG submission 184080) | Marine viral communities from the Subarctic Pacific Ocean - 7_ETSP_OMZ_AT15161 metaG (SPAdes) (version 2) | ecosystem: Environmental > Aquatic > Marine > Oceanic | place: Pacific Ocean | collected...
TTGTATTTCATGTTTGGGTTGTTTGGGTGGATATAGCAACCACATATCCCACCGTCCTGTGTCTATTAATGGATCTGTATATACTGTTTCGGTCCATTTTCCATCTCGCAAATATAATTCCCGTGCCTTATTCTCTGACATCTGTTCTTTACCAACTATTGCATCTTTATGGAAAAATTCTATTACTAAAGGATTAAAAATTTCTGCTGATGTTTTTTCTGGATGTCGTTTAATATAACTGCCGTGTGGTTGTCTACGTATAACACATTCAATAGGAATCATTTTGCATTTTTTTGCAATAAATGATGTGCTACCATTTCTTACTTCATATGCAACTGGTATGTTGTGTTGTTTTAAATGAAAAAATACTGCACAAGTTTGGGCAGTTTTGTCTTCCGCAACTGGAAGGTCTGCTTGTATTGCCGCATCGTTTGCGGTTAATGAATCTTTGGTTGTAATTCGTACTAGATTAGGATCTGCTACTGGTTCGACCAGTTTAGTTTTACCTTCTATCGTCGTCAATTTTTTCCTTTAATAACTGCCATCAGTTTTAATTTTTGCATGATATCCTTTAGCACACATTCTTTTTGCGAACTCGGCCGCCTCTTCTTTTTTATCAAAAAATCTTCTACTAATGGTTGATGGATCTGGTTCGACCCATGTTGTTTGCTCTGTGATTGGTCTTATAAAATATTCAACCCAAGTGTTCATCATGCTTCCCCTTTTCGGTGTTTGTATGTTCTCCCAATACCAACATCACCCCGTGCATAAATCCCTTCGTTACCATCAAATGGAATGTATTCCTCAACTTGCATTTCATCTATATGCATATACTTTTCTATCATCAAATCTGCTTCTTCTTTGGTATTATGAATACTTACTCGATGATTGTTTTTCTTATCAATTATTGCCCATTGTTTCTTCATTTTTGATCTCGTCCCAAAAGATACCAAAACTAAATCTAAATTTTGGACCATTTTTGTATGGTGGCTTTAAATGATGAACTAATTGTCCATCGTGTATTACTACTTGTCCTGGTGTATATTGAACTACTTTTTCTATAGTACTTCCTGAAGCGTCATAATAAAATAACTCTCCGCCCCACTCAGGTCTCCATTCTAAATTTGCATGATACACCATTGCTTTTTTTGAATTATGACTATGTCTATATGTAATATCAGCAATGGAAACACAATTAGCAACGGCACGTGATATTGAACATTTATCAAGACCATTTTCAAGCCAAGCAGGTGAATTTTTAACACAATCTAAAAATGGAGGTAAAATATCGTCTATGACCATTTCGTCATTTATTGTTTGTATGAAGTCATGGAAATAATACTTGGCATCTGCATCCGCATCATACCAACCTTTATCACTCCATCCAATTTTCCAAGTTGTGTCGTACAAAAAATCTATAATTTCTTGTGCTAACGCAAATGGTACTAGATTGTGATAGACGTTTATATTATCTAAATTGTAATCTACTTTCATGTTTTCCCCAAAGGGTTTACTTATCATAGTCTACTATTAATTTTACGTTCACAATAATCTAAAGGCATTCCCCCACCGCAGTTTTGCCATGTGGGTTTTTTAGTACACATGCCTTTGATGTATGTACATTTAAAGTGTGTTCGTTTATATCGTTCTCGTTGTTTTATAGTGTTTATGGAAATGAACAGGCCATAGAACAGTATGCATAGGCAGACCAATCCGATTATCCATTTTAATATTCCCATAAATCACCTCACAACCACAACGATGGGTCATACTTGCATCCCCTGCATTTTCTCTGTATCCATGCTTCTTTAACAGGATTATATTTTTCAGTTTTTGATTTCCCATTTAGTAACCACGGATATAACTCGTAACTATAATTTACGTTGTTACTGCTACACCCTAATATTAATAAACATAACATTATAAGCAAGTATTTCAATGTATAGATCCGCCAGGACTTGGGAATGGATTAGCATCTAATTGTTTTAGATTATGTTCTCTATCTAAAAACTTCCATTCTATTTTAACTGGCTTCCACACTTGCATCGCACTAAACACTATTTGTGGATCTAATGGACCACATGTATAAACGTCAAGTTGTAATAATGCAGGATCAACTTCATCCCATATGTGCATTGCTAAATGACTTGTTTCAATTATTGCAACACATGTTACGCCTTTGTTTCCTTCTTTAGTCACATATTCAGCATACGGACCTTTTAAAAGTTTCATTCCTATATTTTCGATCAACTCCATCATCCAAATTTTGGACTTGAGTTTATCTTTAGGCGGTTCAGAAACTTCCGCCCGTACTATCAGATGTTTGTGTTGAACGTCTTCTGCCACTATGCACCTCCGGTAAAACATTAAACGCTATTGCAACTCTTGGTTTGTCTGAAGGGTTTGGAATAGTACCATGCATTATATAACTATAAAACAGAGTTAATTCCCCTTCATTAGTATTTAAATATTCCAAGTTATTTGCCTTGTCTTTAATGTAAAAACTCTTATCATTTCCGTCAGGTAGTGATACATAATACGCTCCACTTAAAACTGGATATCCGGACTTATGTAAATTTTCGTATTGTTCTAGTTCTTCTTGTATTGGTAAATGCTGGTGGTCTTTGACATAATCGCCTTGATTATAGACCATCATCCAACAATTAAATTCTAATGGCACTGGTTGGTTAGGTGCAGTAAACAAATGATAACTTTGAGTTACTGCTTCAATTAAATCCTTACGCCATGGTCGTTCTATTGGGAGGGTTTTAAAATATTTGCTATGCCAACCACCGACATTGCTCACAGAAATGCCATTAGGGTCAATGTGCTTACAATAAGCAAGTACCCTGTTCCTTATGTCATCGTTTTGAGAATGTAACTTCTCATGGTAAAATGTTTTGTGGCTGATAGGAAGCATTATATATATTTTGGAACTTCATCACTAACTCCGATAACGCTTTTGGATTCGACAACAATAATAACATCTTCGCCTGTACCATCTTTATTTGGTTTTACATATTCTCTTGACCAGCGACCATGCTCTACTAAAACATAATCACCTTCTTTAACATCCTTTTCTTCTGGATGTACTGCAAGAGCTTTAAACCATCGTGGCTTCATACCCGATTCTGTTTTATTGTCTGCTAATAATATTACACCTGCTTTTGTTACTGATTCTTTTCTAGGGTCCTCCAAAAGTTGGGCCGTGATTTTCCCCCTTAATGGTGTTATTTTCATTTTGCCTTTATTTGTTTTTTAGATCAACTTCTATAACTTCGATTGAGCCATCAGTGTAAGTTGTTTCATCAATCAACTTACCATCGCCTCTCTTAATTCGCTGACGTTTAGCAACTTCCTTATTTGGCCGTTTTGCTTCTTCGTCATAATACATTTTTGTAATTTCTTCTTTGGTTACTTCAATAAGTCCGCCTGGACCTAATACATCACCTCTTGCGTTAACATTTAGGTTACCAACAGCGACAACTTTTTCATTATTGGCTATTAAAGTATTCATGTCAATGTTTTTACCACGCATTGTCTTCGCTGATTTATTGGCCATTTATCCTCACTTAAAAAATTCCTTGATATCAAGATTATATTTAATACTGTCTACTTGATGTACGTCTAATAAAAATAAAATGTAGCAAGAGCAACTACTACCTCTACCAACACCAATCATTAAATTATTCTTGTTTACTGTATCCATAAAATACTTTAAAAATTTTAACAAGTCTAATAGTTCTCGCTCTTCAAATAATTGGTATTCTAATTTAACTCTATCTCTTTCCTCATCTGTTTTGCATTTGTTAATCAAATATTCATAAACATCAAAGTACTTGTATTCATCTGATATGAACCAATCTGTTCTGGGTTCATTATTATTTAACTCCCAATTATGTAGTGATGTGAACTTTTTTATATTTTCATCATCCGTTACACAATATCGGTTTGTCTCTTTGTCTGCGTAAAGCAACTCTATAACACTATTTTCGTCAACTTGTATCATTCTCCAATTCGCCAATCGTTAAAACATTGTCATCTTTTTTTGGTTCTTCACCTTCTTCAAGTTCTTCAGGTGGTTCAGTCATTGTTTTTTCCACTATTAATTGTTCAAGTTGTGATATAATAGTTTGTACTTGTGGCTGTAACGCAGGACTAGATGCACGAAGTTTGTTATACAATTCGATTTTTTTCTCTAGCATTTCTTCTAAATTAAGATCACTAAAGTCAATAAATGGATTAAAAGTTTGCATAATAAGTTATATAGGACAAACGCCGTCTGGCCTCACATTTTCCGCACCAAGTAACATAGCGTCTTTTGCAATTTCTGTTAAGTCTTGATAATCATTTGAATTGAATTCATCTTTTCCAGGTCTGCCTGAAAAAATAGACTGGGTTTTAGAATTTGGAAGTGCAGATAAATGCTCGTCTCCATACCAAATATCTCTTATATAAAAAGTATGTTCAAATCGTACCATTCTAAAAAACAGTTTAGTTGAGTTGAACACTTCATCTAATTGGAAATCATAATCAAAAAATTTACCTTGACTGTACCTTGCCCAACACAAATAATTGTCAGGCACTAAATCTTCTAAATCAAACTCCTTATGTATTTCTGTAGAATCCTCATTTACAAAATCTAGCATGTTACATTCTAGTATTGTTTCATCACTATCTACATTAGATACTTTTATAACACAATCTTCCATATCAACTGCATCGTGTATATGAAATAGCGGAGTGTTAATTCTATAATAGCATGTATTCTGTACGTCTAGAACTTCTACTGCTAACTGTTCTTTTGATAACTTCTTGGCGTATGCATATTGTTCACCATTTAACTTGTAAACTAAAACTTCACCGCCCTTACCAAGTAATTGTATATTATAAATCGCCATCTTTTCTATTTTCGGAAAACCAACCATCAAATTTACCACCAGGGTATCTTGATTTTAGTTTTTCTATATTCATCATCATTACTTCTTCTGGGTCAATATTTAATGCCATACATCCCTGCACCCAGTACCAAAGTACATCCCCAAGTTCACGTTTCATGTGATATTCTGATTCTTGATTGCATGGTTTTTCTTGGAATAGCGTCTTTTTAACTATTTCTGCAAATTCGCCGCCTTCAGAGGCTAAGCCAATTGCTGATGTTAATAAACGAGCAAAGTTCACATTGTCTTCCATGTGGCCATTACCCATTTCTAATTCTGCTAGTCTATGTAATAGAGATGTATACTGTTTGCTTGGGTCACTTGTTACAGAGTCTACAAACTCTGCATATTCAGATAATTTAATTTGTTTCTTATTCATCTTTCATCTATTGTAACACTTTCTACAACAATAGTCAACGTAACCAGACTGGCTTATCATCTACAAATCCCTTATCAGGCATAAATGATGTCTTACACCCACATGTTGCTTTGGCTTTTGGATTATCAAATTTAAATCCATGGTCCATTAAATCATCGGACCAATCAATCTCAAGACCTGAAATCCATAGTAAACTCTTTTTGTCGCAAAGTATATTTACGCCATGTGATTCAAAAACTTTATCAAATTTTGTAGGACTTTTGTCAAAATCGATTGTATATGTAAAACCAGAACATCCGCCCGCTTTTATCCCTACCCTAAGTAAATTTTTATCTTCAACTTCTTGTTCACTTAGTATTTGCTTAACTTTATTTGCACTTTTTTCTGTAAGTTGTATCACTTACTCGCATCCAATAACTGTTTAACTAAAGCGGCTTTTGCTTTACGTCTATCAATATCAATGTCTAAATTTTCTTTGCCCCAAGTTTCTAATTGTGCCTTTGTCATTTTATTGAGTGAGGCCTTAGTTACTTTGGCTTTTTTTGGTGCAGTTTTCTTAGCCGCGGCTTCTTTCTTTGCCGTTGCGGCTGTGGCTGCCTTAACAACCTCTGCATCAACTTTTGGCGGATCTGCTTTTGGAGTTCCACCTAATATTTTAGACATAAACTTACTCATAATTTCCCACATGTTTACCTTGTTTTTCTTTATAATCTTTGATTGCACTTTTTATCGCATCCTCTGCTAAAACCGAGCAATGAATTTTGACCGGTGGAAGCGATAAGTCTTCTACAATTTTTGTATTAGTGATTTCGAAAGCCTCATTGAGTGACTTTCCTCTAACCCATTCAGATGCAAGAGAAGATGCCGCAATGGCACTTCCGCAACCGAATGTTTTAAATTTAGCATCCACAATTTTATCATCTTCAACTTGGATTTGTAGTTTCATTACATCACCACATTCTGGAGCACCAACTAATCCGGTACCGACATTAACAGAATCTTTGTCAAGGCTTCCTACATTTTTAGGATTTTCAAAATGATCCATAACCTGTTCACTATATGCCATATTATTCCTCTATATATCTGTAAAATTCCATTTCGTGTAATTTGTGATCTTTTTCTAACTTGTCGAGTTTTAATTGTGCGGAATATTTTTCTAAAAAATGTTGTCTATCATACATTTCAGGTAGACGGCCTTTGAGTATAGCCTCTTCTTTTTCGATTCGCAAAATCTTTGCTTTAAGAGCTTGCGTAGGCTCTAACTTGTCGTCACTTGATTGCATTTCAGCAAATTTCCTGTAACATATATTGTAAAACTTACGTATATTATTTATGGGCTAATAAAAACATCGCGGCATGGTCCGTTTCACGGAACTTAATATGCAATGTATTTGTATACTTACACTTCCTACTTGTCCATGCTTGCCCACAATGACCGTAATTGTCTTCAAGATAACTAAACATTCTCTTACACCAATGTCTAAATAACTGTTTAGATTTTTGATCAGACGGCTTAACTTGCACGGTATAATCCCATACAAAATCAAAGTCTCTAAAATCTCGTTGACTAATTACAGTAAAATTTCTCAAACTGGTTTCCTCATCTCTTTAATATTTAATTGCTTAAAACTTTGTTGTAACGCAACAATTTGATTTAAACAATCATACAATGCATGGTGTTTAAGTTTGTTAGGTGCTTTAACACCACTTAAATTTATAATAGTTCTATGATCCATTACTTGCCAAAATGACCAACGATGTCCTTTTCCAACTGCCTTACAAGCATGTTCAAGATGTGGAAAATCAAAATAACTGCCATTTGCCCAAAAGTATTTTCCATCTGAACACCAACGATATAAGTCCGTCATAACTTCAGTTAATGGCTTTCTGTTTTCTTCTGCAAATGCTTCAGCAGTAACTTCTGGTGCTTGTTCTGACCACCACTTAACTGTTGTGTCTTGCATTACCATTCCTGCGTCAGCACAACTTTCAGTATCAACACGTTTGTAAAATGTATCCAACTCATCCATGTTACCAGTTTGAGCTTTAGACCAATAATCGGCCCATGGATCAAACTTAATTGCTCCAATAGTTAAGATAACTGACCCAGGATCAATTCCGAGGGTCTCAATATCGATCATTATGTGCATATTATTGTAAAGTTATATCGGTTGGTGCTTGAAGTCCAGGAAGTATGATTGATGACATAACATCCCATTTTTGTGTTGATGAGTTTAATGCAAGAACAGTCATTGTTTTTTGTAACTCTTCTTTTTCATCATACTCGATTTTAAATTGCATTATATTATCGTCTTTGGTACGTAATATTAAGTCAGCATTGCGGAATATTTCTTCTTCGTTATTCGCAACTATTTGTTCATCAATCGTTGAAATAGTTTGATAGATTGATTGGCATACTGGGTTAGTAATTGTTAAGTCGAATTTATCTTCTTTCATAATAGTTTTACTATAACCTCTGATTGGGGGTCGATTGTGCGAAAAGTTCTTGGAATTTCCTTCCAGCCTTTTCTAAATTTTGCAACTGTTTTGCGTTGCCCACGCCATCCTTTTCTACCAAGTGATGTATTAAGGTAGTGGACGATCCTATAAAAATGTTCTAGGTTCTTGACCACTACCTCAAATTGATGCATAACTGAACGAGTTTCACCATCCTTCCGGTTCGTATTTTGGTCTTTATCTATGCGCCTTGTCATTGATGTACCCTGTATACTCGATTATGCATGGTTGTTAAATTTCTATAAGGCGGTATAAGTATGGGCCAGTGACTCATACGTAAGATCTATATGACAATCCTTGTTAAATATTTAGTTTATTCAAACAAAACACTAATGGATTCGTCATGATGTACCCGCCTAATTGCTTCTGCGAACATATCAGCAACTGATAATACTTTAACAACACCGTAATCAATCTTATAATTCGGTATTGTGTCCGTAATCACTAACGTCTGTAGTGCTGAACCTTCCATTTTCTTCGCACCATCGTTGCTTAATACTCCGTGTGTAATATACGCATGAACTACTTCTGCGCCTTCGTTCTCCAATGCGGTAGCCGCCTTGATTAGGGTGCCGCCAGTATCTACGATATCGTCTATGATTATACATTGTTTCCCCTTTACGTCGCCAATCACATTCATCGCTTCTGATTCGTTTGCACGATCTCTGCGTTTATCAATAATCGCTATATCTAGATTCAATTTTTTTGCTATTGATCTAGCTCGAGGAACTCCTCCGGCATCCGGTGAAACTATACATGCATGACCACTTTGCACCATTGCACTATTTTTTAAGTCGGTAACAAATAATGGTTTTGCTCTTAAATCGTCTACTGGAATATCAAAGAAGCCTTGTATTTGTCCAGCATGTAAATCCATTGTTAATACTCTATCGGCACCTGCCGTTTGTAACATATTTGCTACAAGTTTTGCAGTAATAGGTGCTCTGCCTGATTGCTTACGATCTTGACGTGCATAGCCATAATAAGGAACTACGGCCGTAACTCTGCCCGCACTTGCTCGCTTACAAGCGTCAATGAGTATCAACAACTCCATTAGATTTTCATTGGCTGGATTACTCGTACTTTGGAGGATGAAAACATCTTCCCCGCGAATGTTTTCATTAATTTCAACCCAAATTTCTTGATCTGCAAATCGGGTTGCATTTGTTTGGCACAACTTTATACCTGCTATGTTCGCTATTGCTTCAGCAAGAGGTATATTCGAATTACCAGAAATTAATTTCATACTGGAAAGCCTTCCTTTACTATTAGGTTTGCTTGTGTACCACAGTGAGGACACCAAAATGGTTCCTCACGAGGCAGTCGTAAATCAAAATTTTCTAACTGCGATGGTTGGTGAGCGTAACTCCACCACTCCAAACAGTATTTACACGTAAAGTGATAAATTAGTTCAACTGTATATTCATGTTCAGGCTGTACCAGTTTAGCCATTACCATCCTTTCAGAACTTGTTCTCGTTCAATATAATCGGTTGAGCCATATGGGGCGGCTTTATAGTCTGCTTTTACCTCTAACCCTTGGTATGCAAACTTGTTTTGAATTAACTTAAATGATATTGATGTCCGTAATCCTCTAAAACATGACGTTGGGGGAATAGAACGATGTGGTATTGATGAATTAAAAATTACAAATCTACCTGGCTTTGGCATACATGCTTTTAAGATATCTGTTTCTGTATCATCAGTATAAAATACAGTTTCTCCTCCCCAATTTGATTTCCAAATTGGATTTACATAATACAATGCCGTCCAATGCTCAAGTGCTGGAGTCCAATCAAGATGTGAAAAACCAACTCGGTCAGTTGTAGTACCAATAGCATATACATTAATTAATGTTAAGTCAAGTTTCAAATCGTTACTTGCGGTTTTTTGTATACCTTTCCAAAGGTCATATACACCAAGGTTTTGTTTACAGGGCAATGCTTGCTTCATAAAATGCATGGCCCAATGCTGATCCCAAAATGAAACGCCATGTTGACCTCTGTCATCTAATTCTTTATATTCGTCTAATGAGTTCCATTCTTTATGATCAGTATTGCCACATTGACCATATGTCCAACCAGGTGCAGTAATTATACCGCTTAGTTGTTTTATGTGCTCGGGTTCTAGTAAATCGTCAAAAACAATTATTCTTTGATCAACCATTTCATCCCATGCTTTAATTTCTTTATTTTCTGTTGGGGTACTTTTTTCCCAATTCTTTATTTCTGTAGGCATCTATATCTCCTTTTGGAATAACCTGATAGGCACCTTTGTTATAAGCCGGTGCTATACAAAATCCTTCTGGAACGTCACCAGTCTGGCGTTTTTTTCCACTTGGCCAACCTTTTAGGTCTTTGTCAGCCATTGACGTAATTTTGACAGTAACCCCTGGGGGCGTAACTGTATCATCTCGTTTAAATGTTTCTGATTGGCTTCGTTTCCAAGCCAATAGCTCTGCGTCGGTCGGTTTGAACTTTTCTGGTATCCCCTCAAAAAGGCTTCGTATTCGTTTTTTTCTTTTTCTTGGTCTGTTTTGGTTTGGTTCTGTGTCTGCTTCATATTCTATTGTACAGCCAGGTGCGACTGAATTGACTTTTTTTGTACCCTTATTGTAATTGATGCCGAGAGCATCATATATTTTAGGCATGTTAGTATGTTGAATTTATTTTTAGTTTTGCTTTAATTAACTTTAGGTCGTATTTTATATCTGAAAGAGTCTCTAGTATTAATGCATGTTTATCATCATGATGTACAGGAACTACTTGAACATCTTCTAAATCGGATAAATGATCATGCATTAAGTCGTCTTCAACTTTGCTACTCTTCATCCTTATACAGGGCTTTCATATAAAGCCAAAAAGCCACTGTTCCTTCATCGCCTTCGTGTCGTGTTTTTTTCATTCGAATCCCATACCTAGGTTTTTCATTTGCATAATAGTACTTGGTGCTGACGTATGGTGTATTGCAATACCACCGCCCATAGCACTGACCCCTTGCGGGCCTTTTCTAAATTCTTCAATGTTTTTGATGTAGTCATCAATTAACAAATTAGGTCTACTATCACGCCCATCTCTGGCAAACTGCTTTTTGTCTTGTCGTTGTACTACTCGCATTTTATCTGCTGGTAGTCCAAAGTATTTTGACATCCACTCTGTTTTATCCTTAGCGGCTCTTGCATAATGTGCAGGAGCCTTTTTCTCACTTGGAGCGGCCGTAAGCATAATTGGGTCATAGTCCTTAATATAATTCCAAAGCTCAAATGCATCGGGTTTCGGAGGTATTATTGCAAACACATTTTCAGGAATTCTTTCTTCCCAGTCTGCAGTTGTAATTTTATCCATATTGAAAGTAGCCTTAACGTAACCTTCAAAATCAGCAACAACGCCATCCATATCGCAATAAACTTGCGGATGGTCGCTTGATAATTCAAATAATCTCAAAACTAATAAACCTCCATACAACTATTATAGTATATTAAACACCATTTGTCAATGTATTTAATAAGAAACCGCATTAATATAGCAATCAAGCCTTGTACCAATTTGATCTCGGTTAAGTTGACCAAAATACACTTGAAGCCACATTTTTAGTTTAGCCCATGAACTACATATATTACCATAATAGTCAATAGTTACATAATCATCCGGTTTCGATACTGTATTATCATTTGGAAGATATACGAATATCATGTTGTCTGGATAATTTATGTTAGTTCGATATGGAACACCATAAGCATAAACTTTATCAAAAATTACATCGCCACACTCTTTAATAAAACTTTCTATGAGTGTACAATGTTCGTAATAGACAGATAAAATTTTTGTACTGCCTTTTGAAATATTATTTTTCAGTTCGATAATGCTTTCAGCATCCCAACCTGATTTAAATGTAATAACTTGAAAGGGGTTTGCCGATAATATTGACCAGCCGTTCCCTTGCTTAATAGATACATTATGATCAGCATTTAACTTTCTTAACGAAAGTTGTCCTAATTGCATGGCGTTTAACGCCAATACTGCATAATGTGATTCTGTTTTGTTATACATATATTTTATTTCTCCTAATGGCCCCCAATAGATAGATCCAGTTAGCCCAGATGGATAATTAATTCCGTATATAGAGTAATACATATCAGCCGAGTTGTTCGAGGCTTACCTTAAGGGGGAAATTATTGCTTCTTGCTAAACCAGTTGTCTCAATGGCTTTTGTTTCAGCAATCTCATAATTGTATGTGCCAACAATCGCTTTGCCACGATCTTTTATTTTAATAGCAAAGTCTGTTGCACGATCATGAGTGTGGTTGAAGACACACTCTAAGACATGAACAACAAAATCTTGTGTCGTGTAATCATCTCTGATGAATACTACATTGAATTTTGGTGGTCTAATGTCAACTAGTGTTTTTGGATCTATGTTAACTTCAACCGACGAATTTATAGACATGCTTGCACACCTCCAAAACTATTTATCCTATAAGGGGGGCAAAAGGCCCCCCATTCTATATGACTTCTAGTCCTTTTTTTCAACAAATTCGTAGAGTTCACTAGCCTTAGTCTTAATATCCTCAATGGAATAAGATTCTGGCTGAAGTTCTTTCCAAAACTCCATAGTTGCAGTACCGTTCTCTATTGCTAGATTCCAAGCATCTGTAACAAACTCTTGTTGTCTTGCTGTTTGGTCTTGAAGATAGCCTTGTGCCATCTCAAGTAATTTGAACCGAAGTTCGAATGGATTTGTAGACATAATAGTCTCCTTTATGTGTGTGTTGTGTGTGTTAGGGTTGTTCTAAGGTACAACCCTACAAAACCTATATATATTTATTATCCGACTACAACTGGGATTTGACGTGGTCTCATATGCTCTGGAAGTTCACGTTCCAGCTCAATATTTAACATGCCGTCTTTGATTGTCGCAGTAACAACTTTGACATACTCACCCAACTTAAAAGTTCGAGTAAATGCTCGTTGTGCAATAGAACGATGTGCATATTCTGCTTCTTCGCCCTTATCTTTATTGCCTTTAATAGTAAGTGAATTGTCGTCTTGTGTTACCTCGATATCCTCTTCGGAAAATCCTGCACAAGCAACTTCAATCGCCCATTTAAATTCGTCAATATTGACGATATTATACGGGGGATAATTGCCGGCATCGTAGGAATTGCCCCATTCCATTACGTCACGGAACATTGGCTCCATACCTACACTAAGTTGATTTATTTTTCCGAGGAAGTCGGGTAGATTGAGGGTATTAATATTATGTGTCATCATTGGTAATCTCCTTTAATAAGCAAGATGCATATAATTATGAGGATTCTAAATAGATATCCTCGGTTGATAATGTAGTGAGCATTAGCATCACTACATTAGTATTTATCTAAATTATACAGTATAACTTAGAAAAAGTCAAATCAGTCGTAATGTTTGTGTCCGCCAAACTTTTTTGCACGTTCAATCCATTCCCTTTCAGCCTTAAATTCGGCTTTTCGTATACGGGCAATGGCTTGAGCCTTTGCTTTTCGGCGTTTTTCGCTAGGTTTAACATATTCTGTCCTAGCTCTACACTCTTTAATTACACCTTCGTTATTTGTTTTCTTTTTGAATTGTTTTAATGCTCTTTGTACGTTACCGTCAACTTTTACACTAAATCTTGTTGCTTTGTGGCCCATTATTTTGTTATTGGTTTGATTATGCTTACTAGGCTATTTCCCTGACGTGACGGTTTGCTAACATATTCATATGTGTCATTATCAAGTAAGTTTTCTAACTTAGCAAATAATTCATATGTGTTGTCAAAATGTAACTTCTGTCTTCCATGAACAGGTATGTTAACCTTTACATAGTACTTATCAGAAAAGAACTTTTTAATGTGATTTGCCTTCACATTTAAGTCATTATCGGCAATATTCACCCCAAAACGTATCTCTTTTGTAACAGTTCGGCTCGCTCTTTGGTTTTTTTCTATTGCTTTTTCCTTTTTCTTTTGTGCATATTCAAACTTATTTAGATCCACAATTTTACATACGGGTGGTTTCGCTTTATCAGAAACCATCACTAAGTCTAATCCTTGTGACTTTGCTATTTTAATTCCAACATCAGTAGGCTTAACTCCTATCTGTTCACCATCTGAGCCCACAATCCTAACATGTGGTGCTCGTATTGAATGGTTACATAATGGCCCTTGTTTTTTGAGGCTGTCGTTAAACTTAGTCTTCCGTCTTTTCATTAGTGTTTTTCTCCTTGGTTATTTCGATTTCATCATCGAGTGTTGTTATATTAATCTGGTTGTATCCTTTATTAATAGTGTCTTTAATTTCAAAAAATACATCAGTAAGTAAACCATCTATAACTGTTCTTAATGCTCTTGCACCAAGGTCTGTGTTAAATGATTTGTTTGCAATATGTTTACATGCATCTAAATCAACATCTAAATTAATTTTCTGCTGACTAAGCAAATTTTTATATTGCTTAACTATACTGTTTTTAGGCTTTAGCATTATATCAACTAAATCGCCTTCTGTTAGTTGATCAAATTCAACAGTTATTGGTAATCTTCCAAGTAGCTCTGGAATTATACCATATTTGATTAAATCTTTTGTTGTTACATTTCCTTTTTCTTGTCTTTCATCAAACTGTTTTGCACCAAAGCCAACTTTACCCTTTCCAAGTCTCTGCTTAATAATAGCATCTAATCCTTGAAATGCACCCGCACAGATAAACAAAATATCATCTGTACGCATTCGTACTTTACTTGCATCAGGATGTTTACGCCCGCCTGAAGGATTTATATCTGCTACTGTGCCTTCAATAAGTTTTAGTAATGCTTGTTGCACTCCTTCACCACTAACATCTCTGCTTATGCTAACACTTTCGCCTCTTTTACTTTTTTTATCAAGTTCATCAATATAAATTATGCCTTGCTCTGCTTTATTAATGTCATCGTCTGCGGCCCAAAGCAATCGACCTAAAATACTTTCTACATCATCACCAACATAACCTGATTCTGTTAAACTTGTCGCATCAACAATAGCAAATGGTAATCCTAAAAATTTTGCTACGATTTTAGCAATATATGTTTTTCCAGATCCGCTTGGACCAATAAACAGTAAGTTACTTTTTTCTATTTTGTCATCGTGTGTTTTATTATAAAGAAGGCGTTGATAATGATTAAAAATTGCCACACTTACAACTTTTTTGGCATCTGGTTGGCCAATTACATACTCGTTAAGGTACTCGTTAATTTCGGTAGGAAAACGAAGTTCAGTATTATCAAATAGTAATTTTTCCTGTTTCTTTTCATGTACTATTTCTAAACTTAGTTCAATACAGTCAGCACAAATATACGCATTGTTTCCTTCTATTAAGGTGTCAACATGCTTTGCATCTTTACCACAAAACGAACATGATATATCTTTTAACGTCTTTTTAGTCATTTTGCATTTGCGAATGTGTTAACAACAATGCGGCGAAATTGTCCCAGTTATGAAATATAAATGTGTCTGCCATATTACTGATCGCCTTCATCATATCTACTGAAATTGATCCTTCTTCATAATAATAATATGTATTGATTGATCTACCAAAACCAGCAATCGCTAATTCAAGTTCTGTTAGATCTCCAATGTTTATAATTTTGATATCAGATATTTTCCAATTCATCATTAACCAGTCTATAGAATCTGTTGCTACGTGACCGTTTGTACAATAAAATACAACTTCCCTATTTGGCACAATGTCAGACGAAGCCGCTATGGCTTGCTCTTGCCATTCTTCACTACCTCCTAGGGTACAAATTTTAACTCCTTGTACTGGTATATAAAAATCTGGTGGGGTCACTTTTACAATATCTGTATCTGTGTTTATTTCCATATTATCCGTCTAGCCAACCATCTCCTTTGGCATTTTCCCTTCGTTTTTGCAATTCTTCTTCTGTAACTTTTGCTTTAACTGAACTGTCGTAATTACCGGCAGTTTTGGTCCAGGGTGAACCCATTATTTTTGACTTCTTGTCTTTTTCTAATTCTGCATAAACTTGATCTAATGTGTCCTGATCTGCATTAGCAAGTACTTCTTCTATTTGAACTGTATCAGTACTTGTTACACCAACTACTTCATCAAAACTTTCCGTATCCTCTGCATCTTCTTTACGTTCGTCTAATGTGTGTGTGCTGGCTTCTGTTTCTTGTACGTTATCTGTGTTATCTTCGCTTGTTTGTAAATCTTCTGCAACAGTTGTGTCTGCTTCTGTTGCTACTTCAGTTTTCTGATATACTGCTGTTTTAACATCTTCAGTTGTTGAAACATTACTAACATCTTCTGCTGAAAATCGTCCTTCAATTGGATCAGCAAAGTCTGCTTTTGATTCTAACTCTTCCTCAATTTCTGTTTCTGCTTCAGTTGCTACTTCTTGCTTTTGATATAATGCCGTCTTTACGTCTTCACTAACTTCAGTATCAGCACTTTCAATTAAAGCATCCTTTATACTGGTTGAAAACTCTTCAGACTCTTCAACTGCTACATCATCTTTTGCTGTAACATCGTTAGATTCTTCATCTGATTTAAGTTTATCTTCTACTACAACTTCAGCATCTGTACCCGTACTTACTTGTTGTCGTTGGTATACTGCCGTTTTTACATCTTCACTAACGTCTGTACCTAATTGCTCATCAAGTTTTTGGCTTATTTCTTCTTTTAATTCTTCTGTTATATCTGTTTCAGTATCATCTTCTTTTTGTGCTACTGATATTTTTTGAAGCTCTTGTAAAAAATTCGTTAGTGGAAGATCAGTAGTACGCTCGATAATTATGTCTTTTTTTTGGTCATCAATATTGACTTCAACGTCTTCTTCATCTTTTTGATGAACTTCGTCAGATGTTATTTCGTCTGTTGTTGCACTATTAAAACTGTCATCAAATGATGCTATAATTTCCTGACGTTGTTCGTCAGTAACTGCATAATGTGCATCTTCAAATTCGTCTTGTATTATTGCTTGTTGTGGTTCTCTATCTACAACTTTAATTTCTAATTCTTCTGAAACCGCTGTTTGTATTGGTGGCTCATCAATTGGGCCTGGGTCTTCTTCAAAAACTTCTGGTTCCGGCTCCGGCTCAGGTTCTGGCTCGATGTACTCTTGAGCTATATCTTCTGGTTTATCTAAATATTCGTTCGCAAGGTCCTCTGCCCCGCCACTGACGCTTTCATAGGCAGGTTCTGGTTCGGGTTCCGGCACGGGTTCGACGTCCACAACTGGAACACTTCTAACTTCTGGCGTAGGGTCTGGGGGTGTTGGAACAGGCGGTTCGGGTTGTCTACTTGCATTTTCATCTTTTTCCCTTCTCCACATTATAAATCCTTCACTTGCGGCCAATAACATAAACACCGCAAAAGGATCAAATACGAATATAATAATTATTGTAACTAATCTTACTGCTTCTTCAAGTAACTGTTGGTCAACTGATTGACCATATATTAAGGCCGCAATATATTTTACTGGGCCAACTTCTGCTTCTAATTTTCTATATCCTGATTCTAAACCACGTTTTTCTTCTCTTATACCGTCTTGCTTTTTAAGTTCAGTAGTTATAAGTCCATCTAATTCATTAACACGAGTATCAATATCTTCTGTTTTAAGGGTTGCTTGTTCTCTTAATTTTGCAATACGATCATTGATACCCTGAATTTGTGGCGTATACATACTATCAATTCGTTTATGTTGAGCACGTAATTCTTTCTTAATAGCAATTATTTCTCGTTGTACTCGTGATGCAACACCAAGTTCTGACCGTCTTGCTCGTTCAATTTCTGAATTGTATTTTTCTTGTTCTATTAGACCGTCTTTAAATTGTTTTCCGGCTTGCGTTTGGTCTTCGTCTTTACGTTTTTGTGCTTGTGCTAATCTGTCGTTTTGGGATTCAATATCAAGGTTTGATTGGTCGGTATATTCTTTTTTGTCTTTGCCTATTCTAGTGTATAGTTCTTTTAATGCTTCTTGCTCTCGTATGATTAATTGGTCAACACGTACATCTTGACCTTTGTTTAACCTTTCTATTTCATTTTCCCAGCCACCAATTTTTGAAACACTTCGTGCTATTTGTTCATCTACTGTTTCTATCTGTGCATACTGGTCAGTAGTTAATGCGGTTTGCTCAATATGAGCCTTGCTAAGAAAGCCAAAAATACCCATGCTAGTTATAAACATGAGTACAATAACACTTGTTGTTAGATATACTTTAAGGATTTTTCTTGTGGTGTGCCAATTTTGATGCAACCAAACAGTTGCGACTAATTTACCTACTTCGAGCGTAATGCCCATAACAGCAATAGCGGTTGTAGCCCCGCTAAAAATCGCCATCAATCCTACTACGCTATACCATATTGCTACACTCGATACACTTAATGCACTTAATAATGCCAATATAGTTAAAAACATTATGCCGCCTGTTCAAATTTTTCTAACAAGCCGTCCTCCACCATTTGTGCATTAATACTTTTTTCATTTTCGGTTTCATATAATATACCAAATATTCTACCGGTTTTGTTTTTGCGATTAAAAATAGTTTGTACAATAAATGGACTAGATAGACGTTCTTTTAACGCCTCCACAGACTCATCCCTTTTCTCGGGAATCGGCTTTGTTTGATATAGTCTAATCCGTTGCCGAATTGTTAATTGAAATCCTAAGTCAATAAACGCATCCAATGTATCTGCGTCTACCACACTTATCAACTTGGCTTTATATGTATACATTCGCTAAACACCTCTTATTACGATTTTCTATATTCAAATTGTATTTAATAGGATTTACTTTTATAAAAAAGATGTGCACCAATCCTACCAACATGATCTAATCGCGAAGCCCATCGTGGAGTAATGTACTCGGCGTGATAGTGTGTTGATCCTTCGGTAATGTCAACCATTCTATTGTTTGTCATTACTAACTTGGCAACTCTTTTACTGTTTTCCCATACTCTTCCTGGATGAGGTACATCGGCTTTTCCGTCGCACCACCATGAGAATTGGCACCGATTTTTAACTGGATAAACATTGCCCTTCCAGTTTTTA